>Ga0326728_10000814_pt1 | contig 117811 bp, 91 predicted proteins | sample MB3enrmetagenome_FD_207602 | JGI IMG/M metagenome (GOLD analysis project Ga0326728, IMG submission 207602) | Lab enriched peat soil microbial communities from McLean, Ithaca, NY, United States - MB31MN | ecosystem: Environmental > Terrestrial > Soil > Wetlands > Peat | place: USA: New York... | reverse complement strand
TGAAGCTCCGGCATTTCATATGCAAGCAGGAAGCCAAAGGTAAGTTGCTGATTCTGCGTGGTGACGATTTTTGCGAAAAGCCCAACCGTCTCAAGGTGAAACGGGGAAGGGGGCGGCTGAGATGGGTTAAGCACCAAGCAACAAGCACCGGGCACCAAGCGGCATGGCCGTCAGCATTTGGCGGTCGGCGGTCAGCCAAAAGGGGGCAGGAAGATAGTCAAGCTTATCAACACGGTCGTTGGCTGTCGGTCTTCGGTCTTCGGTCGTCGGCCGAAGGGGAGCACCAAGCAACAAGCACCGAGCAACAAGCCGGAGGGGCCGGGGCAAGGTTCTCAACCTTCTCATTTGTGGCATAAACCTCGCGGGAAAGAGGACCAAGCCTCAACGCGCCTGCCGGGATTGCGGAACACCAGGCTATCTGTTTGGTTTTCAAGCAACTGCCGCTAATGCTTCCCCTGGGGAAGGCCGGGGCCGGGATTGTCGGCGGGCTTTCAAAGGGCTTGGAGCCGGAGCAAGGCTCTCAACATTCTCAACCACGCGTGTCTCATCTGGTCTTCGGTCTTCGGTCGTCGGTCTTTGGCCGGAGGGGAAGCACCAAGCAGCGGGTGGGATGGCTGGGTTCAAGATGGTCAAGGTTCTCAACATTCTCAACCTTGCGTGTCTCACCGAGGGGTCCACCCCACAAGAGTCGTGGGTCGTTGGCCGTTGGTCGTCGGCCAGCGGGCAAGAACCGTCCCGCGGGGCGGGAGCAATTGACCAGCAGGGCAGCAAGGTGCTCAACATTCGCACGTGTGCGTTTGTTGCCAGCCGTATCCGGCCCGGAGCTTGGTGCTCGGGGCCTGGTGCTTTTTGTTCAGTTTTTCAAAGAGCCTTGAGGCGCGTGTTCCCCTGGGGGAGGCGCAGGGCCGCCATTGGTGCGGCAGCCACCAGCCCCTAGCCACCAGCTACTGCCCGCGGCCCCTAACTGCTAACTACTAGCTATCAGCTGCTCGGTGCATATCGTAATATATAACGATATGTAACGATATAATAATAAGGACAGGGAGATTCCCTGTCAAGTGGGGATGCCGAAGAAAATTCGGCTGTCCGGGGTGGCGGCGAGGCAACGGGCGGTGGTGGAATGCCGGCCGCAACCGGATGGTCCCATGCCGGGCGCAACCGGGTGCTGATGTTAACGGGGTCCGGCCCGCTTTTCCCTTTCCGCCGAGCATCCCGCAGTCACCGGATTTTCCGGGGGCGGTCCCGCCGGTTTCGGAGTTGGCCGGTTTGCCGTTGGCACGGGGGTTCGCTCTGAGGTCACGATGCGCCACCGGCCAGCAACCTTTGTGGCCCTTGGATGGTCCGTAAAGGCGATCGCGACAAGGGCGTTTAGCGGTACGAATCGCGAAGACAGCCGGCCAATTCCCGTATGGCGCGTCAACCGCCATCAATCTCCAATATTCGTCAACGGAATGCGCTGATCAGGTTAATGTCTGATTGCCGCAGCCCGCGTAGCGGGCGAAATATGGTAGTCCCGCTAGGCGGGACGTAAGCCTGGGGTAAATTGTGTGCATCGAGCCAATAGCCCCGGAGGGGGCGAAAGAATGCCACATACCTTTACGAATGTATGAATCCACACAATCTTCTCAACCCGGGAGCGCGCGCCCTTGGTTGCCGATCCCATCCGTGCGGAATTGCACGCCTATCTTGGCGGCATTTTGCGCGAACTTCGCTCCACGCCCGTCATGATCGGCGGCACCGCTGATCATGTGCATTTGCTGATGACTTTACCGAGCGATGTGGCGATTGCGGATTGCCTTCGTGTGTTGAAGACGAATTCCAGCGGCTGGATAAAAGAGAAATGGCGGGAACGGCGCTCCTTCGCCTGGCAGCACGGCTATGGCGCGTTCAGTGTGAGCGAATCGAGCCGGGCCTCCGTTATTCGATACATCCAGAATCAGGAGAAACATCACCGCAAGGTTACGTTCAAGGACGAATTCCTCACGTTCTTGCGGAAGCATGGGGTGGATTTCGATGAACGGTATATCTGGAAATAGTTCTTTCGCCCGCTACGCGGGCTTGCGCCCGTAAACGCCATGCATTCCACAGAGCTCCTTCTTTATTAATGCGACGATATTAACGCGTTTTCAATGACCTACAAATGGGGGCTATGTACAGAACCGGGTGCGAGTTCCCAGACAAAGTGTTTGAGGTCAAGCACCTCCACGCCCGGCGCGGCCGTCTTCGCCGGCAGGCGGGTACGAGACTTGCGGTGGACGACGATCATGCGGCCCGTCTTTCCCCGCGCCGACCGGCGCAAAGCCAGCAGCGGATAGCCTCCGCGTGGTTCTCTGGCCCTTCCCTCCTCCATGCCTGGTAAACGAGGGATGCTTGCGCGCCCGGAGGTTTTCGTGTTCTAATATATGTACGGTAAACTTCCGTACAGCAAAGGAGGGCGTTATGGGGCCGGCGCCGCGCAGGGAGCAACGGGGGATTCCTCGCGCCATGAAAAGTGGGCGCATAGAGGCAAGGCTGACTCCGGAACAGAAACGCCGCATCGCTTATGCTGCGAGATTGAAGGGAACCTCCGCCTCGTCTTTTATAGTGATCAGCGCGGACGAAGCCGCCATGCGGGCGATCCGGGAACATGAGGCTTGGACGTTGACCGGCAAGGATAGCGAGGCCTTCGTGAATGCGGTGCTGAATCCGCCAACTCCGAGCGCACGAATGCGGGCTGCGGCGCAGCGTTATAACACGCGCCGGAGAGCATGAGTTGGCGAACGAAGAGGAATTGGACCTCCGAATCGAGCTGCTCGATTCCCGGCATCATCGAGCGGTTTTTTCGTGCGCGGTAGAAGAACTCGACCGGTATCTGCACAAGCAGGCCAGGCAGGACCTTAGTAAGCGAGTAGCCGCGGTGTTTGTGGCCACCCCGGACGGGAGCACCGTTGCGGGCTATTACACGCTCTCGGCGCACACGCTGAACCTCGGCGACCTCCCCGAGGAGGCGGCAAAGAGGCTGCCGAAGTATCCCCACGTCCCGGTAACGCTGCTGGGGCGATTAGCGGTGGACACGCGATTCCGCGGCCGGAAGGTGGGCGAGTTCCTTCTGCTCGATGCGCTGCGGCGGGCGCTGGCGGGAACCAAGCAGGTTGCCTCAGCCGCGGTCGTCGTCGACGCCAAGAACGCCGAGGCGCGCCGGTTTTATGCGCGCTACGATTTCATCTCCCTGCCGTCGCAACCGATGCGGATGTTTTACCTGATGAGGACCATCGCCAAGCTTTTCCCCGGAGACGCCGGATAATTTGCGGGGGACCCGCTCCGACTAGGCTCCAGGCGCGAGTTCCCGGAGAAAGCGCTCGAGATCGAGCGCCTCCACGCCCGGCGCGGCCGTTTTCGCCGGCAGGCGGGCACGAGACTTGCGGTGCACGACGATCATGCGGCCCGTTCCCCGCACCGACCGGCGCAAAGCCAGCAGCGGAGACGCCATCGAGAAGTGGACCGTTTTAGCCGCTTTCGCTTCCACCAGCCACAAGGTTGCATTAGGCCGCGGCACCAGAAAATCCACCTCCAGCCCTTGTTGGTCACGGAAGTAGTAGAGTTCCTTGCGCATGCCCCGATTGGCTTGGCTCTTGAGGATCTCCGAGGCGACCCATCCCTCGAAGAGCGGCCCCAAAAACGGAGAGCGCTCCAGTTCGGCCGGCGAGTTCAGACCGAGCAGATAACACGCCAGCCCGGAGTCTTCCCAGTAAACTTTGGGGGACTTGATGAGCCGCTTCCCTAAATTCTCGAAGTAGGGCGGCACCAGAATAATCTGACCAGTGACCTCAAGGACGTGCAGCCATTCGCCAATGGTGGGAACCGATACCCCGAGGGGTGCCGCGAGATCCGCCTTATTGAGGACCTGGCCGTGCCGGCTGGCCAGCAGCGCCAAAAAACGGCGAAAGGTCACCAAATCGCGCACGTTTGTAATCGCCCGCACATCCCGTTCCAGATAGGTCTGCAAATACGAAGCGAACCAAAGATTGCGGCCGGCGGGATGGGCCAGCGCTTCCGGAAAGCCGCCATGCAGCAAATTCACTTTGGCGGTTTCCGCCAGGCTGAGAGGCAAAAGTTGCAGAATCGCGGCGCGCCCCGCCATCGACTCCGTGATGCCGCGCATCAGCGGCGCTTCCTGCGAGCCGGTGAACAACCACTGTCCCATGCGGCGGGGGCCGGTATCGATCAGCGTGCGCACATAGTCGAGCAGCTCCGGAGTATTTTGGACTTCGTCGAACACCACCGGAGGCTTCAGGCCTTCCAAAAACGCGCGCGGATCGGTGCGCACTTGGGCTCGCAGATCCGGGTCTTCGAGCAGCACGTAGCGGGCATGAGGAAACAGTTTGCGCAGCAGCGTGGTTTTGCCGGCGCGCCGGGGCCCGGTTACGACCAGCGCGGGAAAGCGCCGCGCCGCCCCCAACAGCACCTTCGCCAGCTTCCGGGGAATATAGCGCATTTGAGTAATTTAAACTGAAACTTTAAATTACTCAAGCGCTCCCCCACTGGGTCCTACTTCTCTCCGCCGGCGACAGCGGCAATGAACTTGTCCGGTTCTTCGGCTTCCCGTTTGGCCCCGCCGATGCCGTAGCGCTTAAGCTTGCGGTACAGCGTGGCCCGGCTGATGCCCAGCAGTTTCCCGGCCGCGGCTTTGTCGCCATTCACTTGGCGGAACACCCGTTCGATGGCGCTGCGTTCCAGGTCTTCCAGATCGGTTGCGGCCAGCGCCGGACCGGGCACCACCGCCAGGGGAGCAGCCAGGCCCGCGGCCGCCCGCACTGCCGGCGGCAGGTCCACCGCGTCAATGACCTGATGGTTGCCTAACGCCAAGGCCCGTTCCAGGCAATTTTCCAATTCGCGCACATTTCCCGGCCAGTCATAGGCCATCAGGCAATTCATGGCGGGCATGGTGACCTGCACTTCCTCATTGGGGGCATAGCGCTGCACCAGGGCGTGCACCAGCGCGGGAATATCGCGGCGCCGCTCCCGCAGCGACGGCATGTGAATGGGCACCACGCTGAGCCGGAAGAAGAGGTCCTTGCGAAATCTTCCGGCTTGATACTCCTGTTCCAGATCGCGGTTGCTGGCGGCAATCACGCGCACGTCGATCTTGATCCGCTCATTGCTGCCCACCGGCCTGACTTCTTTCTCCTGGAGCACGCGCAGCAGCTTGGCTTGCGTTTCCAGCGAAAGCTCGCTGATCTCGTCCAGAAAAATGGTTCCGCCATGGGCCGCCGGAAAGAGTCCGATTTTGGAGCGCAAGGCGCCGGTAAACGCGCCCTTCTCGTGGCCAAAGAGCTCGCTTTCCACCAGCGTCGGAACCAGGGAGCCGCAATCCACGGCCACAAACGGACGCTTGGCCAGCGAGCCGCGAAAATGAATGGCGCGGGCGACCAGTTCCTTGCCCGTGCCGCTTTCCCCGGTAATCAACACCGGCGTGCGGGTGTTTTTCAGGCGCGCCACCATGCGCAATACATCCTGAATCTTGGCGGAAGAGCCGGTAATTTCACTCAGTTCCTGGTCGTTGCGCAGGCGGTCGCGCAAATATTCATTCTCATAAACCAGACGAACTTTCTCCTCCATTCGTTGAAGCACCAGCTTTAATTCGTTGACACGAAACGGCTTAGTCACGTAGTCATATGCGCCTAATTTCATCGCCTGTACGGCCGAATCGATGGTGCCGTGGCCGGTCATGATGGCCACCTCGCTGCGCGGAAACTGGATCTTGATTTGCCGCAGCAGTTCCACGCCGCTCATGTGCGGCAATTTGAGGTCGGCCAAGACCAAGTTAGGCGTATCGGTCTCGAGGCAGGCCAGCGCATCCTCGGCGCTTTCGGCCTCGGCGCATTTGAAGCCGATGGACTCCACGATCCGCCGGCAAAGGGCGCGGATGGAAGCCTCATCGTCCACGACCAGGCAAGTCATACGAAAATCGTCAGTCATTCGGCTTTCCCCAAGATGTTTTCCACGGTCGTCACCAGTTGCTGCACGCGAAATGGTTTTTCCACGTAAGGAGCGCCGGTGCGGCGCAGGGCTGCAGCGGTCTCCTCGTTGACGATGTCGCCGGTGATAAAAATGATTTTAGCCAGCAGCTCCGGACGATGTTCGGCAATCCACGCCCACACTCCCGCGCCATCCACGCCTCCGGGAGTACGCATGTCGGAGATCACACCCCAATAGTTGCGCGCTTGCAAGAGCTCCAGGGCCCGCGCGCCGGTTTCGGCGGCCTCCACGGCATAACCATTGCGCTCGAGCACGGCCCGGACAAACGCCATCACCGAAGGCTCGTCTTCCACCACCAGCACCACGCGCCGACTCATAACTCGCCTCCCGCGGCTCCAGCCACCCGGGTGTTTCCCGCGATGGGCAAGCGCACGGTGAAGAGCGCGCCCGGTCCATCAGGGTTTTTGGAGCAGGCAATTTCGCCCCCGTGCTCGTGAATAATGCCATAGCAGATGCTCAAGCCCAGTCCCGTGCCTTTGCCCACGTCCTTGGTGGTGTAGAAGGGATCGAAGATGCGTTCAAGATTACTGATCCCCACGCCGTTATCGCGGAAGCCGACCTCGACAAATCCATTGCCGGCCCGGCTGACGACGCAAATCTGACCCGGCCCGCCCGTCTCGCGCACGGCATCATAGGCGTTATTGAGAATATTCAGGAAGACTTGCTGCAGTTGCTGGGCATCGCCCAGCACGTCGGGCAAATTCGGGTCCAACTGCTCCATGACATTGACGTCGTGATTGGCAAAGTCGTAGGCGCGCAAGGCCAGGGTGCGCCGCAGAATCACGTTGAGCGGGACTTCCGAACGCTGCGGCGGCATCTGGCGGGCGAAGCTGAGCAGGTTCTGTACGATCTGCTTGGTGCGCTGGGCCTCCTGCAGAATAATATGGAGGTCTTTTTTGGCCGGTTCCGGCACCTCGGGGTTCTCCAGCAGCAAATCCGCGAAGCCCAGCACCGCCGTCAGGGGATTGTTGACTTCGTGGGCGACGCCGCTGACCAGTTGCCCCACGGCCGCCATTTTCTCCGTATGCGTCAGCTTGGCCTGGAGCAGGGCCGCATCGGTAATGTCGGTCATCACCACCACCACGCTGTTGACTTGCCCTTGTTCGTCGCGCATGGGGCTCACGTTGATGGAAAATCGGCCGCTGCGGCCCGGTCCCAGCATGATCGGCAGCTCCAGGTTATCGACCTGCTGCCCCAACAGGCATAACTCGAGGGCATGGGCCAGGGCGTCGCGGCGCGCCGGCTGCACCAAGTCCAGCAGCCGCCGCCCCACCAGCATGGCAGACGAAAAATTGCCCGCTTCGTAGCAACGGTGGTTGGCATAGCTGATCAGCCCCGCGGTATCCACCACCAGGATCAGGCTCTGCGTGTTATTCAGGATCTTGCTGGAAAAATCGCGCTCCCGCTGCAGCTCGGCCTGGAAGTTGCGCAGCTCGGTGATATCCGACATCAGGCCGCGATACTGGAGCGTCCCGCCCTGTCCGTCGCTGACGGCAAAGGCGTTTTGCAGGCAATACATCAGCGAGCCGTCCCGGCGCCGCATGACCCCCTCGAAATTCCGGATCACGCCGCCGCTCTTGGCGATAGCCTCTTCGAAATTGCTCCAGCCGGCGGGGGTCAGGTACAAACCGGTGGGAATATCCACCTGCAGCAACTCTTTCCGGGTTTCATACCCCAGCATGCGCACCAGCGCGTGGTTCACCTCGACAAAACGCCCGTCGGGACTGCAAAAGAACAATCCTTCCTGGATATTGTCGAACAGCTCGCGATAACGCCGCTCCGCCTCGCGCCGGTCGGTGATGTCCTTGAGCACATGAATGACTTGCAAACCATCGTTCAGGGGGCCGTGAATGTGGGAAGTCGAAACCAGGTAGGTGTGTTCCTGGGAAGGATGGACGTACTCCTCGATGCCGCCGCCGTCGGCGCGGCAGAAGGGGCAGGGCTGCCGGTGGTCGGCATCCGCCGCCAGCGACATCAGCACCCGCATGCTGACGCCGATCAGTTGCGCCGGACGCACGCCGATGAAGTCCGCCAGGGTGCGATTGACCCGCAACACATTATGGTGCTCGTCGTGCACCACAATAAAGTCGGTAATGGAGTCGAAAATCTCGATCCAGTGCCGGTTGGCATTTTCCATGCGCGTGAACAGGCGGGCATTGTCCAACGCCACCGAGGCATGCGCCGCCAGGGCCTGCAGCAGGTTATGATCCATCGCCGACAATTCCTGGCGCACGTCTGCCAAAGCCAGCACCCCGATCAACTCGCCATGCTGCAACCATGCCAGGGTAACGGTCTGCCACCCCAGCGCCGCCGCCAGATCGCCGCCCAGCAGTTCCGCCGCGGGCGCCGTCCGCACGGTCGTTTCGCCGCGTTTCTCCGCCAATGCGCTCATGATCGAACTCAGGCGGCGAAACATGTCGCCGGGCAACGGTCCCCGAACCATCTCGTGAAAAACCAGGGGCTCCAAGCGCGCGCCTTGCACCAAAGCCAGCAAGGCCGCCCGCGCCTGCAACATGGCCGCGGCGCGCGCGGTGAACTTACTGGCCAACTCCGGCAAGCGCAACGACGAATTCAGTTCCAGGGCGGTCGCCGTCAAATTCTCCGCCTGGCGGCAGTGCTGTTGCGCCAGCGAAAGGTTCCGCGCCGCTTCGAGCATGACCGTTATTTCGGCCGCCAACGCCTGCGCCCGCCGCACATCCTGCGGCGTGACCGGCCCGCCGTCCAGCCGGTCCACTACACACATCAATCCCAAAGTGCGCTGGCCGGCGCCCAGCAACGGGACCGCCAAATATTGGCGGATGGGAAACATGCGGGCCATTCCGTGGGGACCGGCTACATCCTCGGCCAAATCGTCATTCCAAGCCGGCTCGCGGCGTTCGATGACCCGGGCCCTGACCTTTTCGGGGACCGCGCAATCCAACGGCCGGGCCACGCCCCTCTCCGCCACCCAGCACACCCGGCAGGCGGGTCCGTCGGTCAAGGCGATAAACGAGCGCGCGAAGCCGAGAAATTCGGCTGCCCGCACGACAAACTTCTCCAGAAACTTGTCCAGCTCTCCGGTGCTGCCCAGTTCCGAGCTGATCTCCAATAACTGTTGCAGCTCACGCGCCCGGTCATTGGCCGTGGTGTACAGCTCGGCATTGGCAATGGCCAGGCCGCCAAAGCGTGTCACCGCGTCCACCAGGGAAACCTCTTCCTCGCGAAATTGTGCGGCGCTTCCGAAAACAATCAGCGCTCCCGCGGCGCGCGTGCTCCGCAGCGGGGCAACCAGAACTTCCCTTCCTGCCAGAACCTCGGGACAGTGCGCGATTTGCCCGGAAGTTACGGCCAGCAGCTTGCCGCTGGTTATGGCTTGCCGGGTTAAGTCACCACAGAACTGGCAATCCTCCTCGACGCTTTGCATCCATAGCGCTTCGGTAAGTCCCGGTTTTTCGGCGAACGCGCCGTGCAGCACGAAGCGTTCGCCCTGCTGGAGAACCACCGCCACCAAGGCGGCGTCCACCAGCTTGCGCACCTGTTCCGCCAGTTGGTTGGTAGTGGCGGCTGGATCCGCTTGGGAATGAAGGAGTTCAGCACATTGAATCAAGCCTTCGGCGCGGCGGCGCCCGCCGCTCGCCGGCGGTTGGCCGTCTGTCTCGGCTTCTGCTCCGTCGCCTGCCCCGGCTTGCCGTGGGCCGGCCGCCGGCCAGAAGCTTACGTCGCTTGTCTCTCGGTCCACGTCTCTTACTTCACGACTCAACTTGGAAAAAGTCCGCAACCTGCAATTGGCGATGGCCCGACGCGAGCAGCGCGGGGCTCAAGCCACTTGCCGATACCCGGGTCTCTTCTTGCGACAACCTTTCCCCTCAAGACGGTAGCCTGCAATCTCAAAGTGAGTCAAGCGGATTAGCGTCGCATGTCGTGTTACCAAAGTGTACGCGAAGACACCTGCTTGTCTCAGGCTGAGATTCGGCATATGGCTATTCACGAGCCAGTGAGACGACGCCACGCCTTCGGCCCCCCTTGCCCAGCCCAAACGAATGCGCACATCTGTATACCTTTCAGCAAGTTACGCCATAGCCCATGAACAACTTTGCCACCCGCGCGGGGTGGCAACAGTCGTGCTAACTATCTTGGCGGGTAGCAGTCTGCCATGAGCCGGGCTTCCTGTCCCGCCACACCAAATGGGGCAGGAAAGGTCCAGCGGGTTGGGCGGCTAGGGACATTAAGAAAGAACGTCGCCGGCGCCAGCCCCCGCCCAGCGATGAAAAAGGGGTGGGGAGCGTTCGGCAACGGGGCAGTGGAGGCAGGAGGCATGTCGATCGGGAGAAAGCTCTACATCAATTTCGGATTGATTCTAGCAATCGTGCTGGCGCTGTTTGTAATCAATTTCATTTTCATTCAGCGCGAGCATATCACCAGCAGAGCCACTGACGACGCCAGCGCCGTCCTGCTGAGTTGTTCTCAGGTCCGCCAGCGGATGTTTTCCAACCGGCACCGGTTGACTGACTTCCTGGTTCTGGGCAAGGAGTCGGACGTGGAAGAGCTGCGCTCGGGCATGGCCAAGCTTTCCGAATTGCTGAAGGACGCCGAAAACAAAGCGCTCAATGCCAACCAGATCGAGGCGTTTACCAGGGTATCCGAGTCGGAAGCGGCCTGGCTCCAGAATTTCGCCGACCCCTTGATCGAAAAACGCCGGGAGGTCAATGCCGGGCGGGCCAGCCAGGCCTCCTTGCAGGATTATTACGCGGCCCTGCTCGCCGGCCACACGGCCGGCAATTCCGGGCCGTTGCTCAACCAGGCGGAAAACTTTGCCATCGAGCAACTGGAGAATGGCCGCAGATTCGACGAGGCTGCCTCTTCCTGGACCACGGCCGGCAGCATCGTGGCCATGCTGGTGATCGTGGCCGCGGGTTTGGTGATCACTTATGGCACCGCCAAAGCCATCACCAATCCCATGAACCAGTTGATTACCGCAGCACGCGAGATCGGAGACTCCGGCAATCTGGACCGCAACATCGACCTCAGTCAACAGAACGAGATTCAAGAACTGAGCGATCTGGCCCACTCGTTCTCCGGCATGATTTCCTACCTGAATGAGATGGCCGCCATCTCGGAAGCCATCGCCGGCGGAGACCTCTCGAACGAAGTCGAACCCCGTTCCAAGCGTGACGTGCTGGGCCAAGCCTTTACCCGCATGACCGAAGGCTTGGCGACCCTGGCGCGCATCGTGCGCGACAGCGCCGCACAAGTCGCCAGCGGTTCCGGCCAGGTGGCCAATGCCTCGGAAGAATCGGCCAAGGTGGCGGTGCAATCGGCCTCGGCCATCGAAGAGGTCACCAGCACCATGCATGAAATGAGCATCAACGTGCAGAACATGGTGCGGAGCACGCAGATGCAGGCCACCAGCGTCAGCGACACCTCCTCCTCGATCGACGAAATGGTGGCTTCCATTCAGCGCGTCGCCGACACCTCCAAGGTGCTGCTTGATATTTCCAACCGTTCGCGCCAGGAAGTGCAGGCCGGCATTTCCAGCATGGACAAAGCCACGGACGGGCTGAACCGCATCAACACCTCCATCCAGTCTTCCGCCGAAATCATCGGGGTGCTGGGACAGCGCGCCGACGATATCGACAAGATCATCGAGGTCATCGACGATCTGGCCGAACAGACCAACTTACTGGCGTTGAATGCCGCCATCGAAGCGGCGCGCGCCGGGGAACACGGCCTGGGTTTCGCGGTGGTCGCCGACGAGGTCCGCAAGCTGGCGGAAAAGTCCGCCCAGTCCACCAAGGAAATCTCCGAGCTGATCCAGAGCATTCAGAAGGAAGCGCGCAAGGCGGTCGAAAACATGGACAAAAGCACCTCCATCGTGAACGAAGGACTGATGCTGGGCGGCGAACTGGGCGGCGCGCTCAAGAAAATTTCCAACGTCGTGACCGAGGTGTTCAAGTTCGCCCAGGAGATCGGGGCGGCCACCAACGAGCAGTCTCACGGCTCCACGCAAATCGCCCGCGCCACCACGCGTTTGAACGAGATCACGCACGAGATCAACTCTTCGGTGGAAGAACAGGCTTCGGGCACCCAGGCCGTAGTGAAGGCCATGGAACGCATGCGGGAGCTGGTACAACAGTCCACCTCCGGTTCCACCGAACTGGCGGCCTCGGCCGAACAGATGTCCAAGATGGCGCGCAGCCTGCTGGATACCGTAGGCCGTTTCAAGCTGGAGACCCAGGAAACGAACCCGCAGGCTTTGCCGCAGGATTGGCGCAGCGCTCCGGCAACCGCCGGCATGCGGGGGTAGCAGCGATGGCGATGGTCAAGGATATCCACATGGTCGGATTCCGGATCGGCGCCGAAACCTTCGGCGTGCCCATCGCGCTGGTGCATGAGATCGTGCGCGTGCCGGAGATCACCATCGTTCCGGATGCGCCCCCTTGCGTGGAAGGAGTCATTAATCTGCGGGGCAAGATTATTCCCATTGTCGATCTGCGCAAGCGTTTCGGGGAGCGCGCCGTTTCCGCCCACAAGCGAAACCGGATCCTGGTGACCGAAGTGGACGGCAAGCTGGTGGGTCTGATGGTCGATGCCGCCTCGGAAGTGCTGAAAATTCCCCCCGCCGAAGTCGAAGCGCCGCCGGCGACTTTTGAAGATGGCCAAATCCGGTACGTCACGGGGGTCGGGAAACTGGGCGGCCGTTTGATCATCATGATCGACGTAACCAAGGTGCTACAGCGCGGAGAACTGCGGCGCATCGGCGAAATGCCGGCGCCGGCGTCCCCCGCCAATGGAGTCTTTTAGGAGTTTGCCCGGCATGGGTCCGGGCCGGTTTGGGACATTCTAACTGCGCATTGAACGCGGAAACAGGGAAAGGGTTTCATGGCCAGTCCCCCCACTAACGTGCCCCTGATGGAATCCGAACTGAAACTGCTGCAGACGCTCATTTATCAGGAGTGCGGCATGTACTTTGACGAACGCCGCGTCCACTTCCTGCAAGATCGTCTGCAGCGGCGTTTGCGCACCTGCCAGCTCGATAGTTTCTACAGCTACTACCGCCTGCTCACCAGCCATCAGGGCAAGCAGGAGCTGGAAATCCTGCTGGAAAACCTGACGGTCAACGAAACCAGCTTCTTCCGGAACCGGCCGCAATTGGACCTGTTTCAGAAAGAGATTTTGGAAGACCTCCTGCATCGCAAGCAGGAACGGCGCGACTGGACCCTGCGAATTTGGAGCGCGGGCTGTTCCACCGGCCAGGAACCCTATACCCTGGCCTTGCTCATCTGCGATGCGCTGGCCTATTACTACATTCGCAACCCCTTGCCCTTCGAGATGCCCAGCCCCAAACCCCTGATTCCGCCTCCCTGGCAGGTCGAAATTCTGGCTTCCGACATCAGTTACGCCGTGCTGCGCGCCGCCCAGGAAGGAATTTATACCGAAATCCAGATGGAACCGGTAGATTACGTTTTCCGGCTGCGCTATTTCGACAAAATTTCCGGCGACCGTTATGCGGTGAAAAAAGCGGTCAAGGAACTGGTGCATTTCGACTTTCATAATCTGAAAACCGAATTCCTGCCGCAGCGCAATGACTTGATCTTCTGCCGGAACGTAATGATCTACTTCGACGAAGCCGAGCAAAAGCGGCTGGTGGATAAGTTTTACCGCTGCCTGAATCCGGATGGTTATCTGTTCATCGGTCACGCCGAGAGCCTGTTCGCTTTGAGCGAGCGCTTTCGCATGATCCACCGGAACAATGGCACCGCGTACCAGCGCATCGAGGTGGACGTGTGAGCTTCTTCTCCGAGGAACGATCGTCGGAATTGCGGGAACTCTTCTTCGAGACCGCCCAGGAGCTCTTGCAGACGCTCAACGACGAAGGGCTGGAGATGGAGAAGCGGCCGGCGGACGCGGAACTCATCCGCACCGTCCGGCGGACGGTCCACACCTTGAAAGGCGATTCCGCGGCTTGCGGCTTTCGCGATCTGAGCGATCTGGCGCACGAACTCGAGGACGCCCTGACGCCGGAAATGGCCGGCCTCAACGACATCGCCTTGCCGCAAGTCGTGCTGAGCGCGGCCGATGTCTTCGAGTCGATGCTGCAGGCCTATCGCGAAAAGCAGCAACCGCCCGACGCCGCGGCTCTTAGGACCGCCATCCGCGCGGTAGTCAACCACGGTGCGCAAGCGCCGCCGGCAGGGCCGGACCCCAACCCCGGGCTGCCATCCGGCCCAGCCGCTGCCGCAGCCGCCGCGGAACCGGCATTTGCCCCCCAGTTTGCCTGGAATGAGTACGAACGCCTGCTCATCTCCCAAGGCGCCGGCCAAAGAGCGGTGTTCAACGTCGGCATCGCCATCGATCCGCAATGTCCGATGCGCGGCGCCGCCTGGCAAATGGTGCGCAATCTATTCCTCGAGGCCGGCAGCCTTCTGGTGATGCACCCGCCGGAAGCCACAGCCCAGGCGGACAAAATTCAAGCCGCCATCGCCAGCGAGCGGGACGCGCCGTGGCTGCTCAATAAATGCCGGATTCCGGCGGTTGTGAGTCAAGCCGTGGTTCAGCCCTACGAGGTAAAGGAAACTCCCGCCCCGGCGGTGAAACCGGCAGAGGCCCCGGATTCGGAAGCGGCGTCGCGCCCGCGGCGGGCGCAGCCCAGCCACACGATTTCCGAAAACGTGCTCCGGGTGGACGCCGACCGCATCGACGCGGTGCTCAACCTGGTAGGTGAGTTGATTATTGCCCGCTCGATGCTCAGTCAGACCATCCAGGAATTCAGCCGCCGCTTCCCCAAAGATCCCCTGCGGGGCAGATTGGGCGATACCCTGGCGCATCAATCCCAGGTGCTGAACGAACTTCAGCATGCCGTGATGAAAATCCGCATGGTGCCGGTGGACCAGTTGTTCCGGCGTCTGCCGCGCGTGGCGCGCGATATTGCCAAGCTGCTCGGCAAGGATGCCGTGCTGGACATTCAGGGACAGGAAACCGACCTGGATAAGAGCATCCTCGACGCCCTGGCGGAGCCTATGACTCACCTGGTGCGCAATGCCCTGGACCACGGCTTGGAATTGCCGGAAGAACGTCTGGCGGCGGGCAAACCGGAGCAGGGCCGCTTGCAGTTGAATGCCTTCCACCAAGGCAACCATATCGTGATCGAGGTCAGCGACGACGGCCGGGGCATCGACTGCCGGCAGCTCGCCGCCAAGGCTTTGCAGAAGGGCATCGTCACGGCGGAAGAGCTGGAACGCATGTCCGAATCCGATGTCCTGAACCTGATTTTCGAATCCGGCGTGAGCACCGCCAAGGAGGTTACCCAGGTCTCCGGACGCGGAGTCGGATTGGACGTAGTCAAGGCGGTGCTGGAGCGCATGAAGGGCAGCGTCTCCGTGTTCACCAAGCCCGGCCGGGGAACTACCTTCCAGCTTAAAGTCCCCTTGACCTTGGCGATTATCAAGGCGCTGTTGTTCCGCGCCGGCCAGCGGCTGTACGCGGTGCCTCTGGCCACGGTGCTGGAGATCACGCGGGCGCAGGAGAACCAAATCCACATCGTGGACCGCCGTGAAGTGCTGCAACTGCGGGAAGAGGTCCTGACGCTGGTGCGCTTGAACCGGCTCGACAAGTCTCTGGCCTCGCCGGCAAGCAAACGCCTTTTTATCGTAGTTGTGGCTATTGCCGGCCGCAAATTCGGTTTGGTAGTGGACCGGCTGGTGGGAGAAGAAGAGCTCGTCATCAAGGCGCTGGACGACTCCTTCACCTCCAGCGAACTGGTTAGCGGCGCTTCCATTTTGGGCGATGGCACCGTGGTTCTGATCCTGAACCTTGCCGCCGTCGTGGAAAAATTGGGAAGAACGAAAAGCGTGCCGGCCCCGGAGTTAGCCGGGAGCCTGCCGGCGGAAACACCCATGGGGGCCCAAGCATGAGGCAGCCGGTGCGAGTACTGGTGGTCGACGATTCGGCATTGATGCGCAAGTTGATCCCGCAGATTATCGAGCGCGACCCTTCAATCCACGTGGTGGGCACGGCTATGGACGGCACGTTTGCGCTCAAGAAAATCGAAGAGCTGAAACCGCACGTCATCACCCTCGACCTGGAAATGCCTCGCATGGACGGCATGGAAACTTTGCGCGCCATCACCCACAAGTCCAACCTGCCGGTCATTGTGGTCAGCGCCCACAGCACCGAAGGCGCGACCGAGACCTTCAAGGCCCTGTCGCTGGGCGCCTTTGACTTCGTTGCCAAGCCCAGGGACGCGGCTTCCGCGCACATGGAGGAGATCGCCTCGGAATTGATCGGCAAAATCAAAGCCGCCAGCGCGCGCACTATGCCGTCCCCCGCGGTGGATCTGCTGTGGGAATTCCGCAAAGTCGTCAAGCCGGCTCACCGGCCCACGCTGCGGCCCAACAAGGTTGTGGCTATCGGCATTTCCACCGGGGGGCCCAATGCCCTGCAGTACTTGCTGGCCCAGTTGCCGGGAAGCTTTCCGGCCACGATTTTGGTCGTTCAACACATGCCGGAGGGATTCACCAGCATGTTCGCGCAGCGGCTGAATGACAGTTGCGCCATCGACGTCAAAGAAGCCGAAGCGGGCGACCTGCTGATGGCGGGACGGGCCCTGATTTGTCCCGGCAATCAGCACCTCAAAGTGCGCCGCATGCCGCTGGGCGACATGGTGGTGTTGACGGATGAGCCGCACGTGAACGGCCATCGCCCTTCGGTGGATGTCCTGTTCCAGTCCGTGGCCGCGGAATTCGGCGCCGGCGCCATCGGGGTTCTCATGACCGGCATGGGCGAAGATGGCGCCGAAGGGCTGGGAGAACTGAAGCGCGCCGGCGCCATGACCATTGCCCAAAGCGAGGATTCGTGCGTCGTATTCGGCATGCCCAAGGTCGCCATCGAACGCGGCCATGCGCTGCGCGTGGTTTCCCTGGATGCCTTGGCTAACACTTTGCTGGCGCAGTGCCGGCCGGATGGCACGAGTGCCGCTGACCCAGGGTAACGGCTGGTTGGCCTTGACCCGTTTTCCCGCAGGTCAGGGCGACAGCAAAATCCGCCCCGCGCCGCCAGCGCGGCGCCCGGCGGGACCGGACGGGCCGGAAGACCGGTTCCGGCCGGAGTTGGATGCAGACGAACCGCGCTTGCGGGCGCGGGTGGAGGGCTGATTGTATGCAGCAATTCTCGGCTTTGCTCCGCAAACAGGATAAGCAACCGGTGCGCTATCTGGTGGTTGACGACTCCGTGTTCGCGCGCAAGAATTTGGCCCGCATGATTGAAGGGTTCGGGGGCCAGCTCGCCGGCGAGGCCGGCGACGGATGTACCGCGATCACCGAATACGACCGGAGCCAGCCCGATATCGTGCTCATGGACATCACCATGCCGCAGATGGAAGGCATTGAGGCTGCCGACCGCATCGTCCGGCAGCATCCGGAAGCGCGCGTCGTCATGGTTTCCTCCGTCGGCTACCAGGAGAATATCGTGGCCGCCTTGCAGAAGGGCGCCCGGCACTTTGTCCAGAAGCCCGTAAAACCGGAGGTGCTGTACGAAGTCATCAAGTACGTCATGGGCGACGACGCCGTGATCGAGCCGGCGCAGAGCGGCGCCGCGGGAGCCAGCTTATGAGAATGGAGTTGATTCAGCCCTTCATCAACGCCGCCGATGCTGTGCTGGCGGATAGTCTGCAATGCGCCACCCGCTTCGAAGATGTCAGCATGGAACCCGAAATGTATCGCCGTAAAGGCATCGCCGCCAGGGTCATCATTCGCGGCGATATCGAAGGCCGCGTAATCTTTGATGTGGAGCCGGCTACGGCCCACCGTGTCGCCAGCTTCCTGGCGGGATCCGAATTGCCCGAGTCCGACTCGCTGGTGCACGAAACCATCTGCGAACTGGCCAATCAAGTGATCGGCAACGCCGTGACCACCCTGAACGATCAGGGCTTCTCGTTTAAGGTCTCTCCTCCCGAGCTGCATAGCTCCAACGAAGGCTTCCAGAGCACGGAAGACACGGAAGCGCTGGTCATGTGCTTCGAAACCCGCAGCGGCCCGGTATATATGAATATCGCCCTGCGCTACAACCGCCGCCGCCGCCGCGAACGAACCGGGGCCGTGCAGTAGCGGCGAACAATTTTGCCGTCGCCCCACGCGGAACTTTTGGGATAAACTGATATCAGGTCTTCCACCGAGGACTGGCGCGAAGCGCTTGCTTCCCCGGGGCCCCGGTTGGGGCCGAGGTTGCACCGGTGGTGGCGGAAAGCCCGCCACAAGCGTTTTTCTGCAATCAGGAGAAAGCCCCCGCTCATGACGGCTACAAGAATTGACTCTGTTGAGGAACTGCGGCGCCTAGCCACGCGCCTGCGCATTGAAATCATAAAGATGATCGGCGCCGCCGGCAGCGGGCATCCCGGGGGCTCGCTCTCGGAAGTGGAGCTGCTGGTGGCTCTTTACTTTCACGTGATGCGCCACGATCCCGCCAACCCGCAATGGGACAACCGCGACCGGTTCATTTTGTCGAAGGGCCACGGCGTTCCCGCGCTCTATGCGGTGCTGGCCGAAGCCGGTTACCTGGATCCCAAGCTGCTGGGTACGCTCCGCAAGCTGGGCTCCCCGCTGCAAGGCCACCCCGACCGGCGCATGCTGCCGATTTTGGACGCCTGTACCGGGTCGCTCGGCAACGGCCTGTCGGTCGGCATCGGCTTGGCCATGGCCGCGCAATTGAACAAGCAGGACTTCCACACCTTCGTGATGGCCGGAGACGGGGAAATCCAGGAGGGTCAAAACTGGGAAGCGGCCATGTACGCCGGCTTTCACAAAATGAGCAACCTGACCTGCATCGTCGATTACAACCACCTGCAGCTCGACGGTTTTCTGAAAGACATCCTCGACCCGGGGCCCCTGGCGGATAAGTTCGCCGCTTTTGAATGGCACGTGGTGCAGTGCAATGGACACGATTTCGGCCAGGTCATTCCGGCGCTGCTGGATGCGCGCTCCGGGAAGTTCGGCAAGCCCTTTTGCCTGATCGCCAATACGGTCAAGGGCAAGGGCGTGTCGTTCATGGAGAACAGCCCTGAGTGGCATGGCACCGCGCCCAACCCGGAACAGGTCGAGAAGGCGGTGCAGGAGCTGGAAGCGCTGCTGGTCTGAGCCCGCTGCAAACCCGAAACTGGAGATAGAAACTGGCAGTACGAGAACCGCTACTATGGCAAATAACACGGTAACCAAAGTGGAATTGAAGATGGGCCAGGCGACCCGCGAAGCTTATGGACAGGCCCTGGTGGAGTTGGGACGGAGCAATCCTCGGGTCATTGCGCTGGATGGCGACTTGTCGAAATCCACCTACAGCCTGAAATTCGGGAAAGAATTTCCCGGCCGCTTTTTTGAGATCGGCATTGCGGAGGCCAACATGGTGGGAATCGCCGGCGGACTGGCAAGCTGCGGCATGATTCCCTTTGCTTCCTCCTTCGCCGTCTTCCTGTGCGACAAAGCTTACGACCAGTTGCGCATGGCCGTGGCCTATCCCCACACCAACGCGAAGTTCGTCGGTTCGCATGGCGGCATTTCCATCGGCGAAGACGGCCCCAGCCAGATGGCGGTGGAAGATTACGCCCTGATGTGCGCCTTGCCCGGCTTCGTGGTGATGAGCCCGTCGGATGAGTTCTGCGCGCGGGCGCTGGTGCATCGCATGGCCGAACACGTCGGCCCTTGCTATATCCGCACCGGCCGCCCCAAAGTGCCGGTGATCTACGGGCCGGAAGACAAGTTTGAAATCGGCAAGGCCAAAGTACTTGGCGACGGCCAAGACGTGGCCATCGTGGCTTGCGGCATCGAAGTTGCCCAGGCGGTGATGGCCCAGGCGCGGTTGCAGGATGAAGGCATCGCCGCCCGCGTGATCGACATGCATACGCTCAAGCCGCTGGATGAGGCGGTGCTGGAGAAAGCCGCCCGCGCCTGCGGCGCCCTGGTCTGCGCCGAAGAGCATTTGCTGGATGGCGGCCTCGGTTCCCGGGTGGCGCTGGCGCTGGCCAAGTCTCATCCGGTGCCCATCGAATTCGTGGGCCTGAACAACTACGCGGAATCGGGCACGCCCAACGAGCTGATTGAAAAGTACGGCCTTACTGCGCCCTACATCGTGGCCGCAGTGAAGCGCGTGCTGAAACGCAAGTAATCCAGCTAATAGCGACATAAAGGCGCAGAGAGGAGCGTTCCCTGCGCCTTCGAGTTTCTATGCTCACCTTTTCGCCTCAACACCCTGCGCCGGACAATCCCATCATTCCCCTGCTAACTTCTTAGGTCTCCCTCCCAACTTGCCGTTGACCCGGGCGGCTGCTTTCTTCTCCCCGCTTCTCGACCGGCCTCCCATCTGGCCGAGCCTAGCGGCCATCCATCTGCGGGATCCGAGAAAACCCTCCAACAGGCCGGGCACATAAAGGTCCGCATCCAGCTTGGGAAAATGCAGGCCGAAGCCCGACGGACTGATCTCGACAGGATCGAGTTGCGAAGCTGTCGCGCGCTCTAATCCCTGAGCATCACGGGGCGAGAAACTTAGGGTCAGCTTCGAGCTCAGACGTACTACAAGCTGTCCGCTCTTGCGGTCAAAATGCGCCGAGACAGCCTGCGGAAGCGCCGCTTGCAGCTTCCTGGCCCGGCGATTTGCCGCCTCGAAATCCTTAGACACTGCCATGAATCTCCTTCCAGGCTTGGCATAGTTTCCGCAAGTGCCACGCTATTGCCTTTTGGATGCGCGCAAGTTCCCGTTGCCGGAATGCGTAGTTCTCCCGCAGGGCCACAGGTCCTCCGGGGCAGTTAAGCTTCCAAACTGCTTCGCCTTCTGCGCTGATTACATGCACGTGGCCTGGCCGGTGATCGTTTGGGTAGATCACAACCCGCAGCCCGTCAAATCTGAATACGGTCGGCACTGGAGAGATTCTACCTCATTTCCCAAGCGGTTGGGTTATTTATATCGTGCCTCCATCCAACGGCTCTGCACCTTCAGTCGTAAATCTAGCACCCAGCGGAAACGCGCTGGCGCAACCTTCGCGCTACACTAAACTCGTGAAAAGAACCCCGCTCGCCCTTCTTCTGCTGCTCCTGGCCGGCAGTGCGGCCCTTTCCGCCCAAAACCCGGTCATTTTCGGTTTCCGGGATGCCGCGCCGGAGCTGGCCTTGGAAAAGCAATTTCTGGCGGTCCCCGATGCCCAAATGGCCGCGCAGCACCTGAAAATCCTGACCGCCGCTCCCCATGTTGCCGGCTCTCCCGAAGACCGGCAGACAGCCGAGTACGTGGCACAACAATTCCGGGCCGCCGGACTGGAGACGGAGATTGTCGAATACAAGGTATGGATGAACCGTCCGAAAGAGATCAGCGTCAGCATAACCGCACCGCCGGGCGTCGTGATGCAGGGGCCGACACGCGAGCACGTCAACGGCGATGATCCTTTTCAGGACGATCCCCGCATCCTTCCGGCTTTCAGCGGCTCCTCACCCAGTGGCGATGTCGAGGCCGAGGTGGTATACGCAAACTATGGCCGCCCGGAAGACCTGAACACCCTGAAGGACATGGGCATCGACGTGCGCGGGAAAATCCTGCTGGTGCGTTACGGGGAGAATTTCCGCGGGGTCAAAGCCTTCGTCGCGCAGGAAAACGGCGCCGCCGGCGTGATCCTGTATTCCGATCCCATCGACGACGGCTGGTTCAAAGGGGACGTGTATCCTCTCGGCCCGTGGCGGCCCGAGAGCAGCGTACAGCGTGGCTCCATCGGCTATATCTTCGAGTTCCCCGGCGATCCCACCACCCCGGGCGTGGCTTCCACCCCGGACCTGTCCGAGGCCCAGCGAGTTTCGCCGCAGGACTCCGCGCAAATGCCCAAAGTGCCGGCCACGCCGCTCTCCTCGCAGGATGCCCGGCCCATTCTGGAACATTTGGGAGGACTGGCTTCTCCGCGCGAGTGGCAGGGCGCCTTGCCCTTCACCTATCATCTCGGACCCGGCCCGGTGCGGGTTCATTTGCGGCTGAAACAGGACTACCGCTTCTGGTCCATTTGGGATGTGATCGGCACAGCGCGCGGCACGCAGGACCCCGGCGCCTGGACAATTTTGGGCAACCACCGCGATGCCTGGGTCTATGGCGCGGCCGACCCCGGCAGCGGCACGGCCGCATTACTGGAAACTGTCCGCGGAGTAGGCGCGCTGCTGCATTCGGGTTGGCGGCCCAAGCGCACCATGATCTTCGCCAGTTGGGACGCGGAGGAAGAGGGACTGATCGGTTCCACGGAATGGGCCGAACAAAATGCGGAGCCGCTGGCCAATGCCGTGGCCTATTTCAATACGGACGTTGCCGTTTCCGGGCCCAATTTTGTGGCGGCCGCCGTGCCCAGCCTCAAGCAGTTTCTCCGTGACGCCGGTAAGGCAGTCCCCAGTCCCAAGGGAAACACGCTCTATGACGCCTGGCTGGCGGCCGGCCAACCGCGGCGCAACGGGGAACCGATTCCTCCGGAGGTTTTGTCGCGCATGCCGGTTGCCCGCACGAACCAGGATGCCCCGGTGGGCGACCTGGGCAGCGGCTCCGATTACACCGTCTTTCTCCAGCATCTGGGCATTCCGGCCGCAGATATAAGTTCCGCCGGGCCATATGGCGTCTATCACTCGGCCTTCGACGATTTCATCTGGTTCCAGAAATTCGCCGATCCGAAGTTTCTTGTCGAGCAACAGCAAGCGCGTCTGTTGGGAATCTCCATGCTGCGCATGGCCGGCGCCGAAGTATTGCCCTATGACTACGAAGAGTACGGCCGCGAGATTCAAGCCTATCTGGAAGCAGCACAGGAAAGGGCCAAATCACGGTTTCCCGGCCACGCGCCCGATTTTGCGCCCGCCTTGCGGGCAGCCAGCCGGTTGACCGCGGCGGGCGTGGCGGCGAAACATGCTCAAGCGGATCCGAAATCGGACCCGGCTAAACTGAATCCGGCGCTGCGGCAGGCCGAGCGAGAGTTCCTTCTCACCGGCGGTTTGCCGAACCGTCCCTGGTACAAGCATGCCATCTATGCCCCCGGGGAATACACCGGCTACGCCGCAGTGGTTATTCCGGGAGTGAATGAGGCCATCGGCCGGAACGATCTGCCGCGCACGCAGGAGCAGTTGCGGGCGCTTACCGCCGCGATCGAGCGGGCCGCGCAGACCCTGGAATATGCAGCGAACGGCAAGCAGTGATGCGCCGGCTGCCTTACTCCTTGATGGTCACCAGCTTTTCCGCCAGCTCGGAAAAATCCTTCTTCTCCGCCCCGCTGACTTCCTTGAGATACTCATCCACCTTGGAGGAATAATTCATGGAACAGAATTTGGGGCCGCACATGGAGCAGAAGCGGGCTTCCTTGTAATAGTCGTCGGGCAGCGTCTCATCGTGCATGGCGCGGGCGGTTTCCGGATCGAGCGACAACTCGAATTGCTTTTCCCAATCGAACTTATAGCGCGCCCAGCTCAGGGCGTCGTCGCGGTCGCGGGCGCCGGGGCGGTGGCGGGCCACGTCGGCGGCGTGAGCGGCAATCTTGTACGCCAGAATGCCGTCCTTCACATCTTTGTCATTGGGCAGTCCGAGATGCTCCTTAGGCGTCACGTAGCACAGCATGGCCGCGCCGTACCAGCCGATCATGGCCGCCCCGATCGCCGAGGTAATGTGGTCATAGCCCGGAGCAATATCGGTCACCAGCGGGCCCAGAGTATAGAAAGGCGCGGCGTGGCACCACTCCACTTCCTTATCCACCTGCTCCTTGATCTTGTCTAAAGGAACGTGGCCCGGGCCCTCGATCATGACCTGTACATCATGTTCCCAGGCTTTTTCCGTCAGTTCTCCCAAGGTGCGCAACTCGGCAAACTGGGCGGCATCGCTGGCGTCGGCCAGGCAGCCCGGCCGCAGGCCGTCGCCCAGCGAATAAGCCACGTCGTACTTCAGCATGATCCTGGTGATATCGTCGAAGCGTTCGTAGAGGAAATTCTGGCGGCGATGATGGGCCATCCATTGGGCCAAGATCGCGCCGCCGCGGCTTACGATCCCCGTAATGCGCTTGCTGATGAGCGGCAGGTACTCGATCAGCACCCCGGCATGGATGGTCATGTAGTCGACCCCCTGGGCCGCCTGCTCTTCGATCACCTCCAGCATGATATCGGCGGTAAGGTCTTCCAGGCGCTTGACCCGGGCAATGGCTTCGTAAATCGGCACCGTGCCCACCGGCACCGGCGAATGCCGCAAGATGGCCTCGCGGATTTCGCGAATTCCGCCCCCGGTGGAAAGGTCCATCACCGTGTCGGCGCCGTAATGCACCGAGGTGTGCAGCTTGCGAAGCTCCTCCTCCACGTTGGAAGTGACGGCGGAATTGCCAATATTGGCGTTGATCTTGCATTTTGCCGCCACGCCGATGGCCATCGGCTCCAGTTCGGGATGATTGATGTTGGCGGGAATAATCATGCGGCCGGCCGCGACTTCGTCACGCACCATTTCCGGGGAAATATGCTCGCGTTCGGACACGGCGCGCATCTCCTCCGTGATGATGCCGCGGCGCGCAAAGTGCAATTGGGTGACATTGTAATCGCCGCTGCGGACCGCCTCTTCCTTGCGCTTCCTCACCCACTCGGTCCGCGGCTTCAGCATCCAGCCGTTCCCGTTTCCGCCGTTCTCGCCGTTGTTCGGCTCCATAATCCTCACCTTTTCCCGGCCTGGTAAGAGCTCTCCCTGCGATTCATTATAATCGCGTTGACCCTCCCCTCCTTGGCAACTCTGGCTGCGGTCCTGCGCCTTTCGCGGCGCGCGGATTCACCCGCAGGAACTCTGCCGTCAGGAAGAAAGCCACTTGGCTTTTCCTGCGGGCCCGGCGCGGTGAAATTTCCGTTTCCTCCCATGTTTTTTCCGAAGCCTGCGCCCGTGTTTCTGCATCTTGAAAAACTACGGGTGGGGCTTGCGCTCAAAGTTTTGATGGTTGGATGCATCCCCAGGGCTTTGGATAGCTTGCTTCTTCCCGGCCGCGCCGCTGGAGTCAGGACCAAGCACCGGAAGCGCCGAGTTCACTGCCGGCAGAGCCGCGGCCCGGCGTGGAGAGAGTTATGACCGTTTCCGACCAGGGGAGGAAATACTTGCGCTTTGGCGCGGCCATGGCCGTGGTTATGGTCTCGCTGGGTTACCTGGCCTGGACGGGCGTGGATCAGGCCAAGAGCTACTACGTTACCATCCGGGAATTACAAACCCTGGATGGCCGCTATGCCAAACGCCTCAGAGTCGCCGGCAACGTGGTTTCGGGGTCGATCCGCCGCCAGGGGAGCCGCCTGCAATTCCAATTGCAGGAGAATGATCTGATTCTACCCGTCGTATATCAGGGCGCGGAAGCGCCGCCCGACACCTTTAAGGATGGCTCCCAGGCGTTGGTGGAAGGCAAGTTTGGTCCCGATGGAGTGTTCCGCGCCAGTCAGTTGCAGGCCAAGTGCGCCTCCAAGTACGCCCCGAAACCGGCGGCATCGCCGGCGCCCTCCGGCGAAACTTCGTATGCCCCGCAGAACGCCCTGGCCGGACTGCCGAACTTAGGATGATGCCCGCTTGCCAGACCGTAGCGGTCACGCCGGTTGAACTGCGTGGAGTGAGCAGATATTTCGGGCGTTTTGCCGCCTTGCGCTCGGTGACTATGAGTATTCAAGTGGGCCGGTTCTATGCCGTGGTGGGCGAGAACGGCGCCGGAAAATCCACCTTGTTGCGGGTGATCGCGGGACTGATCCCCGCCAGCCGCGGCGCCGTAGCCTGGTTCGGCGTCACCAACCGGCTCCTGGCCCGGCCCCGCATTTCTTACCTGGCCCATGCTTCTCTGCTCTACGACGAACTCGACGCCATGGAAAATCTGCGCTATTTCGCGGCTCTTTACGGCATCCGGGACATCCGCGTAAGTGAGACCGCCATGCTTGCCATGGGACTGGACCCCCGCCTGAAGCGGCCGGTGGGAGAGTACTCCCAGGGCATGCGGCAGCGGCTCTCCCTGGCGCGCGCTATTCTCCATAGCCCCGACTTGTTGCTGCTCGACGAGCCCTTTTCCAACGTGGACGCCGCGTCGGCCGGCGGCATGGCGCGCGCGTTGGGCCGGATGCGCGATCGCGGCTGTTCGCTGCTGGTGGTGACGCATCAGCCCGCATGGCTGGAAGGTGTGGCAGACGAATTTCTTTACCTGGCAGACGGACGCATCGTGGCCCGCTCCGCCGAGTTGTGCGGCAGTCCCGCTTTTCCGGCCGCACAGGCGGTCTCGCCATGAGCGCCGTGCTCCAGGCCTCTCCGGAGCACACGATGCGCGTTCCCCGCATGAGCGCCGTACTGTGGGCAACCCTGGAGAAGGACTTGCGCCTGGAGTGGCGTTCCAAGGACGCCATCAACTCCATGCTTTTTTTCGCTCTCCTGGTGGCGGTGGTTTTCAGCTTTTCGTTCGATCCCACCGCGGAAGAATCGCGGCGCATTGCCGGAGGCCTGATTTGGGTCGCATTCCTGTTTGCGGCGGTAGTGGCCCTGAACCAGGCCTGGGCGCGAGAACTGCGCCATCGGGTCCTGGATGCTTATCGCGTTTCGCCGGCGCCGGCCAACGCGCTTTTTTTGGCAAAAGCCCTGGCCGGGTTCCTCTTTGTCAGTGTGCTGGAAGCTCTCGTGGCGCCACTGTTCATGGTGTTTTACAACCTCCGTCCCCTGGGACCGGTCTGGGAATTGGCTCTGGTGGCGCCGCTCGGGACCTGGGCTTTGGTGGTGAATGGAACTTTTTTCGCCGCCATTTCCCTCCGCACCCGCAGCCGCGAGGTGATGCTGCCCCTGATTTTGTTTCCCGTTTCCATTCCGGCGCTGTATGCCATGGTGTCAGCCACGACGGCCATTTTTTCGGGCAGCGCCGCGCCGGGCTATTGGATCAAGTTGTTGGGGGTGTATGACGTGGTTTTCACTACGGTCTGCTTATTGCTTTTTGAGACGGTGCTGAATGCGGAATAGGACCAAACTCTTGCTTCTCGCGGTGCCGGCCTTGCTGGGCTATGCCTATTATCTGGGCATGTACGCCGCGCCTGCTGAGGCGTCCATGGGGGACGTGCAACGCATTTTTTACTACCACGTGCCCTCCGCCTGGACCGCCTTTCTCTGCTTCTTCGCCAACTTTGCGGCCAGCGTTGCCTATCTGGCCAACCGCGGCAAGCGCGCTGACGCCTTGGCCGTAGCCGCGGCGGAAGTGGGTGTGGTGTTCTGTTCCGTAGTGCTGGTTACGGGACCGCTCTGGGCGCGGCCGGTTTGGGGCATCTGGTGGACATGGGATGCGCGCCTGACGAGCACCTTGATCCTCTGGCTGATCTACGTCAGCTACCTCCTCCTGCGCAAGGTCTCCACCGGCGGACAAACCCCGGTGCTGGCGGCCGCCTTGGCGGTGTTCGGTTTCCTCGATGTTCCCATCGTTTACCTTTCGATCCGCTTCTTCCGCACGCAGCACCCGCAACCGGTAATCGCCGGCGGCGAGGGTTCGGGGCTGGACCCGATGATGGCCAAGGCCTTGCTGGTAAATTGGCTGGCGTTTCTGGTCTTCGCCGGTTTGGTGCTGGCCCTGCGTTACCGGTTGGAGCGCCTCCGGCAAAGAGTTGAAGAGAGCCGCGCGTTGCGCGCGGAAGAACTTCCGGTTGGCAGTTGCGGGTTGGAAGCGCAGCCTGCCGTCTCCGGCAGGAGCGCCTGATGATCAAGTTTCTTTACCTTGCGTACGCCGTCACCTGGCTCATCCATCTCGCATATCTGGCCGTGCTTGGACAAGGGTTTAAGCGCGTGAAAGAGGAGCTGCGCGAGCTGGAGGAGAAAAACCGATAGCGGCTGCGCAGCGCCCGCTATCCGCCAACGGCATTCCACAACACGGGCAGTAACTCCCGGTAGCAGCGCCCGCGCAGCGTTACGTAGGCTTGCGCGCCGGCGAACAGGTCGGCGATCAGCTCGCGCACGTGGATACTTTCGGACGCAAACTGCACCATCCGTTCCAGCACCGGCTGCCCCAAGAAAGAGCCGCGATAGAATTTCCCGGCGTAGCTGGCGGCCGCCGTCAATTCTGGCAGCAACTCATCGGCCAACCGCGCCGGATAGTTCTCGGGCTGGCCCGCCAGCAAGGCATCGGCCGCCAATTCGGCCGAGCGAAATGCATAATACAGTCCTTCGCCGGTAATCGGGTCCACCAGCCCGGCAGCATCGCCCACCATAGCCCATCCGTCGCCGCAGTAGCTCGTGCCGCTCAAAGTTTCGGCGGTGGGCGACGGAATCACGTGGGCAAACAACGGAGCACCTTGGTATTGGAATCCCTCTTGCTCAAGAAATTCTTCCAGCATGCGGCGCAACGCAGCCGAAGTGCTCCCATTCTTGAGCTTGCCGGCAATTCCGGCGGAGAAGTGATCACAACGGGGAAACGTCCAAATATATCCGTCCAGCCCCTCGAGAAAGCGAATCCCCACGCGGTCGCTGCTGCCGGGCAGATAGTAGCCGACGCTGATCATCAGCTCGTGCGGGACAAAAGGGCGGCTAAATTGCCCGCGAAACGGATCGCGCGCGCCGCCGGCCACGATCACGTAGCCGGCGCAGATTTCGTTCCCGCTGCGCAGACGCAGCTTCCAGCCGCCGGGAGAGCCGCCAATGGCCATTACCCGGTCCAGGATCACTTCCGCGCCGGCCGCCCGGGCCCGGTCGAGCATAAGACCGTTCAACACCCGGCGCGAAAAGATTGCGATTTTCTGCGAAAAAGGAACAGCGACGCGCCGTCCGGCGGGACTGATCAATTCACACGCGCCCACCCAATTGCGCGCGGCCGGCGCCTCTCCCAGAAAGGGGTACCGCAACAGCGCCTTGGGCGTGATCCCCCCGCCGCACGGTTTCTCCCACGCCAGCTTCTCGTCGATAACGGCGACCTGCCGGCCGCCGCGCGCCAACCGCTCCCCGGCCATTGCTCCGGCCGGCCCCCCGCCGACAATCACAAATGGATAACTAGCTGGCATAAATCGCGTTGGCGTCAGTCATCGGCCGCCTGCCCGGGCTTGCCGCGGGCCAACCCGCAACCACCGCACCTGTTCCGCTTCGCGTTGCCGTCCTCAGCAATCCTTGACCGGACTCTGGCTGAATCGCGTGCGCCGATGGCTGAAGGGCAATGCCCTGGCCGGCAACCGATGACCGGCGGCCAACGGTCTGCTAGAGTCTGTTCTTCCCTTGTCTCTTCCGTTGCGCCCAACGTTTCTTCAGTAATTCTGAGATACGCCGGCGGGCGGCTGCGCTCAAATGCGCTTTGCGGGCGTGGGCCACGCGGAGCGTCACGCGGCGCGCAGCCGGCGCCGGCTTCCCCGCTCCGTTCAGCAATTCCAAGGCAACTATAACGCGGTTGATTCGGCCGCGCTCCATCCTAAGTTCACTAATGATCCTACCGGTATCCATGGCTCTCTCCTGACAAAATATATTCCGGCAATCCCAATGGAATGCCGTTAATAAATGCTCCTTTGCTTAGTTTCAGACTGCTGGGACTTCCTGGACAACGAGTAATGCCGGGGCCGATGGCTCTATATTACTTCAAAAAGGCCAGCGCCAGCCGTGCCGCAACCATGGTACTGATCAGATTGACGCCGCTATTGCTAAGCCAGCCGCGGCGTTGCCACGTCGCGCCCAGCAGGCTATCGCAAAAAGTGCCCATGATCGCCGCTCCGGCGGCTAACGCCGTCCAGCCGTATGGCATCAAGCGGCAGCAAGAGGCCACCAGCGCCACAAGAAGCGCCGCTACCATGCCGCTCACCGTGCCGGCCAGAGTAATGCCGCCGGCAATGCATTTTGCCGAACCACGTGGGAAATATCCGCGCTGCCCGCTCCGCTGACAAACAGGACGCCTGCCGCCGTCTTTGCCGGCAACGCTGGGATCGCGACTTGTGCGCCTACGGCCAAAGTTCCTTTACTCCCGCGCCGCGTTTCGCCGGATGGCAACTGCTGGCATGCCAGGCGCCGGCGCATCCCGCCCCGCAGAAAAACCGGCCTCCGTTTGCTTATTGCTTGCCGCTCTCTTTACAATGAATCTTCATTTTTTATGCTTAATCAGAAGCGGTTTTCCGGCGTACGAATTGGGTGGCGGCGCACCATTGGTTTGGCCGTGAGCTTGTTCTTCGCGCTGGTCTGGACGGGCTGCGGCGACGTCTTCCGCCCGGTGGCAACGCCTATCTCTGCGCCGAGCGGCACTCCGCAGAGCGAGCACTTAGCCTTGGTGGTGTACGAAGGCCAGGCAGGACAGCTCTGCAATGTTAACAGCAGCGGCGCCTGTGTTCCCAATGGCGCCTGCGCGGATGGCAGCGCTCCCCTGGCCAATGGATTCTGCCTCGCGCCGGGCTATACTTCGCAGATCGATGTTTCCGGAGACACGGATGCGGCAGATGTTTCCGTTGGCCTCTTGAGCCCGGTTCCCGGGGTTCCGGCGTTTGCGCAGCAATATGCCGCACTGGAAGGTACCGGCGTATTCGTGGCCAACAACGATGACGACACCGTTTCCAGCTTTGCTCAGTTCACGCCTGGCGCAACTCCCACGATCATCGCTCTGGCGGCCGGAGCGCAGCCGCTCGCCATGGTGGAAGCCAATTCGAATGTCTACGTGGCCGATTATGGCTTGCAGCGAATCTCCGTAATCAATGAAGCCTCCAACTTCCTGCAACAAGAGATTCCGCTGAACTTCACGCCGGTGGCGCTGGCGGCCAACGCTACCGGCAATAAAGTGTATGTAGTCAGCCAGGCTGCCGCGGGCCAGGCGGGCGCGGTTTCGGTGATTACCACCACGGATAACGCTGTGAACCCCACCTCCGGCGCCGATATCCAGGTTGGAATCGACCCCATTGCCGTGATTTCCAACTCTGCCGGCTCGGAGATGTACGTCCTGAACGCGGGCGACACCCCGCCCACAGTCTCCGTAATTGATACGTTCCTCGATGCCGTGGTCGGCGTGCTGCCTCTCCCCTCGGGGATCAGTCCGGATTTCCTGCACTTCGATGACCACCTACTCCGGCTCTACGTCAGCGATCCGGCGGCGGGCGAAGTGACGGTCTTCGATGCCAGCCAAACCGGTGCAGCACAAGGCGCCCTTCCCCCGGTGGAGCTGGCAGCAGTCCCTATTTCTGGTGGCCATCCGGGTCCCCTCGGCGTTCTGCCGGATGGCTCGCGAGCCTATGTAATGGACACGGAGGCGACTACGGGCTGCGATCAAACTACTGATAGCGGTCGCGGGCGAGTCTACGTCCTTGATGGCACAAGCCTTACGGAAATCGGCTGTATCACCGTCCCTTATCCACCAACCTCGATTTCCGCCTCCGGCGATGGTTCGAAGGTTTATATAATTGATACCGCAGCAGGATTCGATAACGACGGCAACTACATAGTGTCAGGCGGCACCACCGTTATCACGACCTCAAACAATCAGGTGGATACCACAATTTCCCAACCCACTCCGCCGGGAGAGTTCCTGATTCCGCTCTACGTGGTGTGCGAGTAAATAGCTGTTGGCGCGGACCGCAGGTGACCGTATCATTATGGAAACACAATAATAAAGCGTGCGTCGTTGTTATCCTCACCCCACATTTGTTGCGGCGCGCGCTGTTTTTTCTGGCAGGGGCAGAAGGGGGCTGACCATCGGCCAGTCGCCCGCTGTGGTTATCAGGAAATCAATCGCGTCAGAATGTACGCTGCCGCCGCGGCCAAGCCGTCAATCGTCAAAGTTTGCATTGCTTCCCATCCCGGACGCGCACCGCTGAACTTCCCTTTCACGAATCCAAATATGCCCAGCGCGATCAGCGTTACGATGATTGAGACCACAAAGCCCAAGCGCAGGCGATGAAACAACATATAGGGCTAAAGTGGAATGATTCCTCCAACTATATAGGCCAAGGCAATGGTAATGGCGCTGTTGCGGGCGTGGAAAGGTTCGTGCTTTTCCAACCCCAGTTCGAAGCGCATCATAAAATCGACCTAGTCTTGGGGCCTTCGGCGCAGGGCGGTTACCACAGGAGCCGCTTCCTGCTCACTAAGCCCATAGGATTCAAATACTTCGGAAACTTCATGCGCTTCCTCTTCGGGAACCTCCCGAACCTCGCGCCACTCGCGCGCCACTTCCAGTTGATAATGTTCGGCATCGCCCTTCGCCGCCAGATACCCGCCCAATCCCATGGGAATCGATCCCGCGGCTATCTCGGCGAATCCCGCAATTTGGATGAGTTGAGGCCGGGATGAGAATCAATATACTCCAACGCCAGTTGCGCCACTTCCTGCTCGCCGCGGTGGGTCAATTGCCGGCGGGCCTCTTCCAAGGGAATCCACTTGGCGTTCCGCACTTCAATCCGCATGGCAGGTTCGATTTCCCCAATGGCGCCACTGCGGTAAATAAGAAGATAAAAGCTAACCACTTTGAAAACCCGCTGGCCGTCTCCCCACGAGCGCATATAAACGTAGCGGATGTCGGCAAGCTTTGTGATCAGTTCAGTCTCGATCCCGGTCTCCTCGCGCACCTCGCGCACCGCCGCCTCTTCGGGACGCTCGCCCCGGTTCACCAGGCCTTTCGGCAGAGCTAGGGCCGGCTTTTGGCGCCGCGCCCGTTTCTGCTCCGCAGGCCGCGGCTCAATCACCGCCAGCCGCCAACGCCCATCCTGAAAACTGACGACCGCCCCGCCGGCTGAGAATTCGCGTTCCATAGTTCACCTGTACTGATTCAAGCAGAGGCTTGGGCGGCAGACAACAACCGCCAGGTAGAAACTTTGCATGGCTGCGTGTAGTCTAATTTCTTGGTCTGGTTCACCTGGCCTCTCGATTTTCGATGAAGCGCGTGTGGCAATTGCTGGCGGTGCTTCCGGCCGTGTTCATGCTCGCGGCAGGGGGCAGCGCCGCCGCTCCGCCCAAGGCTTCTTCCCCTCTTTCGCTATTGCCCAAAGAGTTCGCTGGCTGGGAAAAAATCTCCTCTCAAAGCAGCGCCGACCCGGCAGTTGCCGACCCGGTTTACGCGAATGTACTGAGGGAATATGGTTTCACCGGCTTTGAAAAGGCGGCCTTTCGGCGTCCCGAGGGACGTCAGATCGTGGTCAAGGCCGCGCGCTTCGCTGATACCGCCGGCGCTTATGGCGCTTTCACTTTTTACAAATTGCCCGAGATGCTCCCCGAGGATTTCGGCGATCGGGGCGCTTCCCTCAACCAGCGCGCGCTCTTCTACCGGGCCAACGTCCTGGTGGAAGCGCAACTCGACCGCATCACCGCCATGACGGCGGCGGAGTTGCGGGAACTCTCCTCTGCTTTGATTCTCTCCGGCGGACCGGACAGCGGCTTGCCCACGCTCCCGCAGTACCTGCCCAGGCAGGCGTACATAAAGAACTCAGTCAAGTTCGTCGTGGGACCCAGCGGGTTGGCCGCCGTTGGTTCGCCCCTGCCTGCCGGCCAGATAGAATTCGAGCGCGGCGCAGAAGTTGCCGAGGGCAAATACGCTACCTCCCGCGGCACCGCGACGCTGCTGCTGATCGAGTACCCCACTCCTCAGATTGCCGCCGGGCGCGCGCGGGCATTCGAGGCCTTGAATCATAACCCACCTCCCCCGGCCGATGTTACCTTGGCAGCTCCCTTCGCCATCAAACGAAGTGGACCGATCGTGGTTCTGGCCGCCGGACAAATCTCTCCCGGTGAAGCAAGATCTTTGCTCGCCTCCGTCAACTACGACGCCGACGTCACTTGGAACGAAAACACGTCGCTCGACCAAAAAAATAATGTGTTGAACTTGCTGGCTAACATTATCTTCTTGATCGCAATCCTTCTCGCTTTTGCGTTGGTGATCGGACTCGCGTTCGGTGGTTTGCGCCTCCTGATAAAGCGATTTTTTCCGGGCCGGGTTTTCGACCGTTCTGCCGACATGGAGATCATCCAGCTCAAGCTCGGTCCGGGTCGACCCAGGCGCTAACCCTATGAAAAATATGGTCGTTTTATGTTTTCAAAGAGGAAAAACCGCCGTTGTGTGTCTCCAATTGAGAAATTTACTAATTCCTCAAGTTATTGATTTTAAAGGGATTTAATACCTAAAAATTCCTTGACACCCCTCTTGGGGGTTTTTATGATTTTTCCATCAAGTTTTGACGGCTTAGCCTCCGTCGGAACTATTCTCCCTTGAAAAAGAAAAGCCGCTTGGATTCCAAGCGGCTTTTTGTTATCCGAGGAGGCAAGACCGATTACCGGTTACAAATTTAAAATTTTCCCCGCGTCCTCTGCGCACGGGTATTCAGACTGCGAACTTGCATTTTACAGTTTTGCACTGCGGGCTGTGTCCATGGCTGCCGTAGTACCAATTACAAAGTTGAAATCGGCTTGGCGCCCTCTGCGCACGGGTTCCCAGGCTACGAATCTACATTTCACGACATGAACGGCGGGCTGTGCTCACGGCCGGCAAATTACCAAATACAGATTTGAAGTTGAAATCTCCGGTGCGTATTCTGTGCCCTTTGCGTGCCCGGCGTTCCGTGTTCTCCTCCCCCGGACTCGATCTAACTATTGCATAACCAGGTACACACTTGCATATATCTCTTAACTAAATGGTACTGGTCAGCGCATATTAGCGCCACGGGCGTTTTATGTTTTGCTACTTTTCCGGCGCCGCAAAGCAAGTAAGGCCATCCCGGAGATGGCACGACAGTAGCCCAGGCATGACAACGCCGGTCCCCAGGAGCATTCGGTCAGCAGCGTGGAAAATCCCCCAGGGGTTACCTTTCTCAAGACAATCGATTTCCCTGTTCACAATCAGCTTACGGTTGACGCAAGAAGTGTGCGTCAAGGAGGTATGAATCATGGCAGCGGCCCCGGTACTAACCATGCCGTCTCGTGCAATTGAAGTCGCTCCGCCCGGCATCCTGGCGATTCCGGCGCCGGGCGCTGCGAAAGTTGAAATCCGTTTTTCACCCATTTCCGCGCGGGATCATTTCGATCCCGCCGCCTGGAACCGCCAGACGCTCCAGCCGCAGGCCGACGCACCCGCCATGTATCAGATCGATGTGAATGCGCTTGAGCTTGCCGATGGAACCTACGAATACGAATACCTGATTGACGATGTACCCGTCGCCGACCCATTTGCCGAAGAGCTGGTGCGTTTCGGCGGTTACCGGACGGTATTTCATATCCGTGACGGCCGCCGGACCACCACGCCGTTTGCGTGGGATGAGGAACTGCCGGAGGGCGTACGCCTGGCCAACAATGACGAATTGGTTCTTTACGAGCTGCCCCTGCGCTGGATGTCGGCCGGACCGGCGCCGCGCCGCGGCATGATGCTCGGCACTTTAGAAAAGACCATTTTTGAGCGCCTGCACGATTTTTCGGAACTCGGCATCAACGCCCTGGTGTTGTTGCCGATTCAGGATTCGCCGGACACGTTGAACTCCGGCTACGGCACCCGCTTTTTCTTCGCGCCCGATATCGACGCAGGCGCCCCGGTGGACATGAAGCTCCTGGTGAAACTTTGCCACCAGCGCGGGATTCGCGTGATTCTCGATCTGGTGATGAGCCACTCGCGCGAGTGTCCGCTCGAAAAACTCGCCCCGGAATCTTATTATTTGAATCCGGGCGAGGAAAATGGACGCAATCCGCAGGGTGGCCGTCTGTTCCGCTACTCGACTCCGGTCAATGACAGTTATCCGGCGCGCGAATTCCAATACCAGGCCGGCAGCTTTTGGATTCGCGAGTATCACATCGACGGCTTCCGCGTAACCGGCTTCAACAACATAGACAACTGGGAATTTGTCCAGGCCTTCGCCGAAAGAACCACGGAAACGCATCAGGACATCTTCCCCGGCCGGCCGTTCCTGGTCATTGCCGAAGACTCTCAGGGCCGGGCGGAGATCACGCAAGACCATCCGCAAAATCCCCAGGCACGCCGGCTCGTGGACGCGGTCACCAACGTCACCTTGCAGAGCGAGCTCCGCCAGTTGTTGACCGACCGCCTCTGCACCTTCCCCGGACAACCCTCGCGCACCGACCGGATTCGCAGCATGATTTCCGGAGAGCGCTTGTGGGACTCGAGAAGAGGCGCCTACCGGGAGGGATTCACCGATACCATTCAGGCGGTAAATTACCTCACCTCGCATGATGTCGCCCAGGAAGACAAGGCCCGCCTGATGAATTTCCTGCTGGCCGACTCCTTGCGGCGCCGGGGCCTGCTTGAACTCGAGGAAAACGCCGCAAACGTCGTCAACCAATTGGCGCAGCGGGGTCTGCTTGACCGCAACGAACTCCGCATGAACCTCATGAAACAAATTGTCGGCACAGACGGCGCCCAGCCGCCGGAGTTCCAGGCTGCCCGCGAGGAGGCGCTGGAGCGCGTCGCCGGCGCTTTTGCTCTGCTGGCGACCAGCAGCGGCCTGCCCATGTTCCTCGCCGGCGAGGAGTTCGGTGATATTCACGACCTGCCCTGGGGCGACAGCCGGCTGGAGATGTCGGACCCCGTGGATTGGACGCGCCGCGATCTTCCCGGGCATCAAACCCTGATGGCCCGGGTGCGTGAATTCATCAACTTGCGCACCAGCCACCCGGCGCTGCGGCAGAATGAAATTGAATTCTTCTACTTCCACCCCTCCCTGGACGAGAACGACGGCGCCAGAGTGTTTGCCTATTGCCGCACCGGCGGGCAACCGCTCGGCAGCGCCGGCCAGGTGGTGGTGCTCGCCAACTGTGGTCCTCAAGACTATTCCACGTTCGAAATCCCCTGGCTCTGGAGCAACCTGGAAAGCGTAAAAGAGCATGGCGTATCGCTGCGGGAAGGCGCTTCGCAATTCCTGGCAGACGAACAGCGGATGATCCTTTCGCTGGCGCCCTTCCAGGTCCGCTTGTTCACTACTTAGCGGCTGCAACCCAGTTCGCTCTCCTGGAGCGGCCGGTTCCCGGGTTTGGAACCGGCCGTTTTTCATTCTCCGTCAGGATCGCCGTGCTCCGCCCGAAGCAGTCCTTGGTCCCGCTTGGCGGGATCTTTGGCCGTTGGCCGGGAGAGCCGGTTTGCCGGCGGGAAACGGGCACGCGGGGATGGGGAACGGGCTAGCCGGTCAGCTCTTTCACTGACTTCTTGAGCCGCTCCGCCACTTGGGGAGGGGCATTCACGAATTCGAAGCCGCAGCGGAATCCTTGCCGGTGACGGACGACGGCATCCAGCCTGAAATCCTCGCCGCCGGCGTCGAAGGCGAAGTCCAGGGTCACGGTCTGCCCCACGCTCAGCGGGTCGGAGACCGACCCGCCCAGGCCATGCTCGCTGATGTCGTGGACGCGCCCGTACAACTGCTTATCTTTGCCCTCGCTCTTCACCGTCACTATCAGCAACGCATCCATCGCCGTGCGGGGGCGGCGCCGCATAAACAGGGCCAAGGGGGAAGGCTCGACGATGCGCAGGGTAATGATTTTGTCCGGCGGCGGTTTCAGCCGTTCATGAATGCGCGCTATGTACCGCGCATTCAGCGCCGTCCCCCGTTTCATTAATGGCAGGTTCTGCCCGGGCACGCTCAAGGAGTCCAGCAGAACGTCGCCGGGAGAAATCGCAGCCAGCGGCTTGTCCATCACGACGGCGAGATGTTCGAGCAGGGTAACCCGAATGGGACCAGGCAAACTGAAGCCCGACGCTCCCAACCGCTTCGCGGTCGAGCACTGCGGGATTTCGTGCGAACGGCGGGCGGCGGGCCATCCGGGAGCGCAGGGCTCCATGCCGGCGTTCTCCAGATTCGCCTTCCACGCTCCCTGGCACATGTTACACACTTCCTCCAGGGCATCACACAGTTCGGCATCGTTGCGGGGCGCCTCGGGCATCAGTGCGCGGTACAGCGCTTCCGCCACCCGCCGCGGCATCTCCATGGTCAGATCCAGCCACAAGTGCTCATCTTCGAGCACCACCGCCGAATAAACGGTAAAGTCGGGCCGCTCATCGGAAATCCCGGCCACCGGCGGGGGCGGCAGGTACCGGATGCGCCGCAGAATGCTCTCGAAACAGGCCTGCATTTCCGATATCGGCGGCCTGTTCCCCACCTCCGGAACCTGGTTCTCCGGCGGCTCTTCCTGTAGCTCCGCCTCAGCCGTGCTGCTATCGTCACCTGCTTTCGGCCTCTCCGCCTCAGGCGGCTCGGGAGTTGGCGCGGCTGCTTCAGCCACGACCGGTTCGATGTTGTGCGTGCGCAGTTGCTGTTGCAGGCCGGCGATCTGCTCGTGGAACTTCTCTTCGCGCTTCAGGACTCGCTCCGCCACCTTAAGCTGCGCGGCCAGGTCCGCCGCCGATACCGGAAGCACCAGATATCCATCGGCCCCGGCGTCGAGGGCCTCTACGGCTTCGCACTTCGCGCCATTGGGCGCCAGCAGGATGATGTAGGTGTAATGGGGCGAGCTCCGCGCCCGCAATTCCGCGGCAATCTCCAGTCCGCTCTTTCTCGGCAGAAGACCGTTGAGAATAGCCACATCGGCGCCGGGGCTTTTTTGCAGGCATTTCCAGGCCGCCAAGCCATCCCGCACGCCTTCGACCTCGTGTCCGAAGCTGTGCAGCGTACGCTTCAAGCGCGTCAAAGTGATCAGGTCTTCTTCCGCAACCAATACGCGCATAACCGTGCTTCCCTATGTCCGCCGAACCTTCTGGCTGCCTCAGTTCGGAAGGATCATACGCGCCCCCACGCCCCGTGCAAAGTTCCTATTCTGGCACCTGCCTCCTCCGCTCAGGAAACCAGCGCTTTGGCCAGCGTGCCGAACACGCTGGAGGCGTTGATTTGCTCGACGTCGCGGTGGTAAGCGCCGGTAAAGAGCTTCACGATGAGCGCGCGGCGAACTTCCGGACTCGAGTGAAAAGCCAACGCCAGCTTACGGTCCATGCGGCGCGCGACGTCGAAAGGCAGCACCAAGCGGCCATGGTCGAGCACCAGCGAGGCGGGCCCTGCCAGATTGCGCCAGCCTTCTTCCCGCTGCACGCACGCTCCGCCCAGAGAAATATCTTCCAGCTTGCAGAACAGCTCGGCGCCTCCCTCCAGGCGGACTAGCGCCTCCTCGGAGGTGCGAAAACGCTCGTCCCGGCGGCGCTTGGGCAGTTCCACGCAGGCGAGGCACACGAGAACCAGTATGCCGGCATTGACCAAGCTCCAAAACACGTTGATAGAGTATCCTTGCCTGCCGTGGCGCGGGCTGAAGGCGGGCAGATACAATAGCATGCCTGCCAGCGTCAGCGCGGCCAGGGTGGCGAAGCGCCATAAGATCTTCCATTGCACGGTAATGCCCGTGGTGGAAAGCCCTTTGGCCGTGACCTTGAAGGCGCGGCCAAACGGACGGACCAGCCCGGTGACGACCGTCCGGCTGATGACAAATGCCGTAAGCGTCTGAGTGATGTCGGTCATAATGGGCAACACCCGGTCGCTGGCCAGAAAGTGCATAAAGATCAGGTTGCCGGCCACGGCCGGCGCCATCCAATACACCATGTCCGCAATTGAGGCCCGGATCACCGCGGTATTGGTGAACCAATAGACGATTGGCGCGCTCACCAGCAGAAGCTTGAAGATGGCCCCGGACACCCAGTAGAGCGCCGAATCAAAGAAACCGATCCGGTTGATTACGCCTACCCGGCCCGCGCCGAAAAACGACCAGCGCGTGGAAATTTGCTGAATTGCTCCCAAGCACCAGCGCGACCGCTGGGAAATGAACTCCCGCAGGCTCTCCGGGGCCAGGCCGAGGCTAAGCCGCTCGTTGAGATATATGGTGCGATAGCCATGTTCCGCAATCTTGAAGCTGGTAAGCATGTCCTCGGTCACGGTTTCCGTGGCCATGCCGCCGCAGGCTTCCAGGGCCGCCACCCGCAGCACCGCCGATGTCCCGCAACAGAAGGCGGCGTTCCAGGCGTCCTTGCAAGGCAGCAGTACGTTGAAGAAGAACCTTTGCTCATCCGGCCAGACCGCCGAAACCAGCAGATTCGATTGCACCGGGTCCGGATTGAAGAAGTGCTGCGGGGTTTGCACGATGCCGACATCTTCTTCTTCAAAAAGCCCCAGCACGCGCTTCAAAATCTTGCGGTGAGGGATAAAATCCGCATCCAGCAGCAGGATGAACTCCGGCCGGCGTCCCGTGGCCAGCGCCTGGTGCAGACCATGGTTTATATTGCCGGCTTTCGCGTGCTTGCCCCTCACCCGGCAGGTGTACATGACCCCAAGTTCCCCGGCCAGTTCGCGCACCCAGGGACGCGCGCCGTCATCCAGCACCCAGACGCGCAAGTCGGCGTGCTCGATCGCTTTCGCGCCCACGATGGTCCGTTCCAGAATGTCGTAGTTCTCGTTGTACGTGGCGATAAAAACGTCCACCGGCGAGCTTAGCAGGGGCGAGTGTTGCCGGGCGTCGGCCACCGCGCGCCGGTCCAGGTGGCGGGACATGAAGAACTGCACCAGCATCGAGCTGACAACCGCCAAGACCTCGACCGCCAGAAACAGCTTTGCCCATACCTGCTGGATCATGTTCTGGTGCACCGGAGCGGAAAACAGCAGGCGCCAGTATAGATAACGCGCCGACAGCAGGATGCAGAGCGCCGCGGCCAGGGCGCGGCTGTACTTGGATTGCCGCCCCAGCGCCTGAAAGATCACCAGCAAGCAGCCGGAAGCAAGCAGCAAAGGCGCCCAGGTGGATAGCTCGTTCACGGCGCCTCCGCCTCAAAAGTAGTACCGGAACCAGCGGGAGACAACATTGCTTCCTCGCGTGGCCGGCAAAACTGCGTGGGCGGTGCGGCCGACGATGCACTCGTCACGCCCTTCGCCGCCGCCCAGTCCTACCACCACGGTGGCGAGTTGTTCCGTGTTGTCCTGGGCAGGCGAGGCGGCCAGTTTCCGGTTGTTCTCCTTCTGCGGATCGCCGCTGACCGAGAGCACCACGCCCGAGCGTTCGGCGGCTTCGCCACTGAGCCGGAAACGGGCTGGTTTGCCGATGGCCACGTCGGGCACGCGCTCTTGCGGGATTTCCACCAGCAGAAAGTCCTGGCTGCAATCCACGAACTGGGCCACCGAATCGTTGGCGCCGACATGTTCCCCATTCATGGCCTCGAGCTTCCACAAGAGCCCGGAAACCGGAGAGATAAGGTCCGCCTGGCGCATCAGGCCCGTCCGTTTGGCTTCGTTCCCCACGTCGGCCCCGGCTTCGCGGGCCTGGGATTGTAGCGAAACCAGCGTGCGGTCGATCTCCGCCAGCCGCAGCGTGATCTCGTCGGCGCGCTGGCGGGAATAGGTGACGTCATTGAGGCCGGGTTCGCTCAGCAGGCCCTTGGCGGCGGATTCCGCTTCTACGCGGACCGCCTCGAGATCGGCTTCTTGCGCCGCCACTTCCTGCACCGCGATCTGTTGCTGAAACTGCAGTTTATCGACTTCCGCCTGGGCCAGGATGCCGGCTTCATGGAGTTGCCGGGCCCGATCCAGATCGCTCGAGGCTTGCTTCAGGGCGATCTGCTTGGCCTCGAGCAGGCGCTCGGATTCCGTAATCTGATGCTGCAGCCGGGCGGAAACCGCCTGCGCGTGCGCCTCGGCGCGGGCCAAGAGTTCCGCGCGCTGTCTTTCCAAAGCCAGGCGCTCAGCAGAGACGGCGGCCGCAACGCTGCTGGCCTGTCCCGCCACCACGCGGAGATTATCCAAGTGCTGCCGGTCAACCCGAGGGTTCTCTACCTGACCGATGATCGTGCCTTGCTGGACGCGAATGCCGGCCGCCGCCGGCAGCCCGCTTACCGTGCCGTCAATCGGGGTCCGCACCGACACCACGTACGCGGAAACCACCGCATTGCTGCTGGATATGGAGCGCTGCTCGGAAAGAATGCCATAAGCGCCTGCCAGACACATGGCAATGCTGCCGCCCACTTTCAGCGGACGCATCGGCAAGCGCCAGGGAAGATGACAAAATTGCTCGGCCGGCGTGGCGCCGGCGATTGCCGTGCCCGCGGCAAACGAAGCTTCCGCAGACTGCGCTCCGGTAATTGAAGTGCCCATAATTCGACAAACCTATCCTCATAGTTCATCGGAGGCTTGCGCTACTAACTTTAGAGTTCCTTAGATTTCAAGGGGCGGCCCAGTGAATTCTCGGGCGTGTATGCCTGGTCTTTTACACCGGTCGTCAACGCCATTGTTCTTGGAGGCTCATATTGCCGGTGCAAAGGGCTTAACAACATCCGGGCTTTCCGCTGCCGCGGCGGTCGAGGCGGGAGACGGGTTCGAAGAACGGCTCTCCGGGCCTTAACAGACTCTTTACCTCTCGCTGATTGACTTCTTACCCTGCTCCTGCTCGCCGCATGGTCCAATCCTAACGATGGGAAAAATTGCCATTATCCTTCTTTTTTTCTTGGCTATAAGCGCAACAACTATGCTCTCGGCGCAAGCCCAAGCGGGGAGCCTCCGGGGCCAGATAACAGACCCTTCCGGCGCCGTGCTTCCGGGCGCCCGGATCACCGCCGCGGGAGCCAATGGCCGGACCACCACGGTTATGAGTAATCGTCAGGGAACCTTTTCCATCGACAGTCTGGACGCCGGCCGTTACCTGGTGACCACGGCGGCCCATGGCTTTTCCACGTTTGTTCAGCCGGACGTCGTCGTAACTGCGGGACAGACCACACGCCTCGACATGCGTCTGGACATCGCGGTGAAGGAGGAAAAACTGGTGGTCAAGCCGGAAACGCGGGATTTGGACGTAAATCCCGCGCAGAACGCCGGCATGCTGGTAATTGCCGGAAAGGACCTCGACGCGCTTTCCGACGATCCCGACGAACTGGCATCGCAGCTTCAGGCGCTGGCGGGCCCTTCTGCCGGTCCGAACGGAGGCGAGATTTATATCGACGGGTTCACCGGCGGGGAGTTGCCGCCCAAATCCGCCATCCGCGAAATCCGCATCAATCAGAATCCCTTCTCGGCGGAATATGACCGCATGGGATTTGGCCGCATTGAGATTCTTACCAAGCCCGGCTCAGACCAATTTCACGGATCGTTCATGCTCAACGGCAACAGCTCGGCCTTCAACTCCCGCAATCCGTTTCTGCTCGATGCGCAGCAGCCCGGCTATCACTCGGATACGTATAACGCCACGCTCGGCGGCAAATTAAACGGCCGTGCGTCCTTCTTCTTCAGCGCCGACCGCCGCGTCATGAACGACAGTTCCATCATCAATGCCCAAATACTCGACTCGAACCTGAACCCGACAACATTTACCCAGGCCCTGGCAAACCCCAAGGTTCGCACCGGTATTAGCCCTCGTCTGGACTATCAGCTCAGCTCCAATCAAACGCTGACTCTGCGCTATCAGTTTACCCAGACCACCGAGACCAACGACGGCGTGGGCCAGTTCTCCCTGGCTTCTCAGGCATACGACGTCCGGCGCACCGAACAGGTCCTGCAGGTCAGCGATTCGCTGGTCTTGAGCGCGCGCGCCATCAATGAAATCCGCTTCCAGTACATGCGCGGCCGCGATGCGCAAAGCGCGCAGGATCTTTCTCCCACCATCGACGTCATGGGCGCCTTCACCGGCGGCGGCAGCGCCCAGGCCAACGCGGACACCCATACGGACCAGTACGAGCTGCAAGACAACGCCTCCCTGTCGCTGGGCCGGCACCTGCTGAAGTTTGGCGGGCGCTTGCGCGCCAACCGCGAGGCTTCGTACTCCGCCGCCAATTTCAACGGCACCTTCACCTTCAGCTCGCTCGCCGCTTACCAGATAACGGAGGCGGGACTGCAACAGGGATGGTCCGCCGCGCAGATTCAGGCGGCAGGCGGCGGGGCCGCTCAGTTTTCCATCGTCTATGGCCAGCCTCGGTTTCGCTCCACGCTCTTCGACGCCGGAGTTTACACGCAAGATGATTGGCGCCTCCGCCCCCGCCTGACTCTCAGTTACGGATTGCGCCTGGAATCGCAAAACCATCTTAATGACCACGCCGACTGGGCCCCGCGGCTGGCGATTTCCTGGGGACTGGGCCGTGGTCAGAACCCGCCAAAAACCGTGTTGCGGGCCGGCTACGGCATCTTCTATGACCGCATCGGCCAGAACCTGATTATGCAAACGGAAGAACTGAACGGCGTCAGCCAGCAGCAGATCATGGTCGCCTCGCCCGCTTTCTTCCCGGTAATTCCCTCCCTCGCTTCGCTTGCCGGAAGCCTGACGACCCCCGTCAAGTACCAGACCAACCCGGACCTGCGGACGCCTTATGCCATGCAGTCGGCCTTGTCCATGGAGCGCAAACTTTCATCCTCGGCGGCCGTGGCGCTGACTTGCTTGAATACCCGGGGCCTGCACCAGTTACGGTCGAGCGTGCTGGAAGAGAGTTCCGGAAATGTCTATGAGTACTTATCCACGGGCATTTTCAAACAGAACCAACTGATCGGAAATTTCCGCGTGCGCGCCGCGTCGCGGATTTCGTTGTTCGGCTTCTACGCCCTCGGAAGCGCGAAAGGCAATACCTCGGGCGCCAATTCCTTCCCGTCCAATGATCCGTCCGCGGATTATGGCCGCACCGCATACGATGTCCGTCACCGGTTTCTGCTGGCCGGCAGCTTCGAGCTGCCTTATGCTCTGCGCCTCAGCCCGTTTGTCATGGTGTCCTCCGGCCAGCCTTTCAACATCACTACCGGTACGGACCTGAACGGAGACGGCATCTTCAACGACCGGCCGGCGTTTGCCACCAGCACCACCAGTCCGGAGAATCTCCGCGTCACTCCGTGGGGCAATTTTGACGTTGATCCCTCCGCCGGAGAAAAGATCATTCCCATAAACTTCGGCTCCGGACCCGGCCAATTCACGCTGAATCTCCGCGCCAGCCGGACTATCCAGTTCGGAAAGAAGTACCAGGACACCGCCACCGCAAACGGCCCCGAAGGCCCTGGAGGTCCAGGCGGACCCGGCGCCGGCGGACCGCCGCCGGGAGGTCCGGGTGGCGGCCCGGGTGGTGGCGGTCCCGGTGGTGGCGGTCCCGGAGGAGGTGGCCCGCCTCCGGGTGGTCCGGGCGGCGGACCCGAAGGCCAACGCTCCACGAATCAGGTTAAGTACCGTTATGGCATTACCTTCAGCGTGTCGGCACGCAACCTGTTAAACCACATAAGCCCGGGAACGCCTGTCGGCGATCTCAGCTCGGCGCTCTTCGGCAAGTCAAACACTCTGGCCGGCGACGGACCATTCGCCAGCGGCTCTGCCAACCGCCGCATCGACATGGACCTGCGTTTCAGTTTCTAAAAACCAGCGACTGGCGATTGGCCAGACGCAGTTGGCCCACCACGAACGCAAAGCATCGGCCGTGAAACGTCAAACGCTTTCCGGCGGGAGACGTTGGCAACCGCCAATTGCTAACTGCCAATAGCCGCCCTGCTGCGCTATACTCTCATAATCTCTTCCGGCCCAGGCCGGAAAGGAGTCCGTGGGGTGCCCCGGTGAAGCTTACGGATAAGGTCGGCGCGGTGTTGCGGCAAAAGCCGGATGAGGTCTATTCCGTTTCCGCCCATCAGACCATGTACGAAGCCTTGGAGAAGATGGCCAAGCACAATGTCGGCTCCTTGCTGGTGATGTCGGCGGATAAGCTGGTGGGAATCATCTCGGAGCGCGATTACGCCCGCAACGTGGTCCTCAAAGGCCGGTCCTCGAAAGACACCCCGGTCGGCGAGGTCATGGTCACCCCCGTCGTCTTCGTTACTCCCGCCCACACCGTCGATGAGTGCATGACCATCATGACCGATTTCCACGTCCGCCACCTCCCCGTGATGGACGGCGAGAAGGTGCTTGGCTTGGTTTCCATCGGCGATCTGGTCAAGTGGATCATCTCCGAGCACGAAGGCACCATCCAGCACTTGAAGAACTACATTGCCGGCACTTATCCCGGTTAGAGCGAGGTTTTAGTGTCCGAACTTACCCAGCAGATAGCTGGCCAGGCTGGGACGGCGGGCCAGGCGCAAGTATTGCTCATAAAGCTCGCGCGCCCAGCGCGCCGCCGTGGAGTACGACTTGTACCAGCGGAAGGTGGGCGCCAGTTGCGGGCCAAAGGCGTTGTTGAACCGGCCATAGCCGCTCATGTCATATAGCGTCAGGCCCTGATCGGCGGCCCGGCACATCAGTCCCCAGTGCAGCAGGTCGTTGGGATGAAGGTCTCGCCCCTCAACCTCGCTGGCGGTGTCCCACAGGTAAACCGTGCCGTTGTCGAACGGAAACAGTCCGGTGGCCACCACTTCCCCGTCCGCATTGCGCACGCCCAGCGTATAAACCAGGCCCTTGGGCCGCAGGTGTTTTACGATGGCCCGGGGAAATTCCCGCGGGAAAGGACAGGTAGCGCAATGCCGCAGCAGCGCCCGCGAGAGCTGATCGTACAAGCGGTCGCCGGCATCTTCCACGTCGGTCACTTCCAGCCCGTAGCGCAGGGCCTTGCGAATGCCGTGCTTCCGTCCATTCGACATCCGCAGCATCATCTTCCGCTGGTCGGGAAGCAGGGTAAGCTGGTGCGTCCACGTCTGGTGATAGTTGAAGCCGGCGGCCTCGTAAGCGGCGTGCGGCATCGCGGGATATTCCAGCTCCACTACCGAGAGGCGCTCTTCGCGCGCCAGCTCATCAATCGCCGCCACAAAACCGGAATTATCCACGCCTTCGCGCAACAACGGGCCTAGGTAATTTGTATGCCATGAGCGCAGCGGGCTGCCCAGAATGCGGAACGGTCCCTTCTCGACAATTCCGGCGCAGAAGTAGCCGACCACGCTGCCGCCCGAAGTCAGCGCCCAGTACCGCCATTCGGCTTCATGGGTTTCAGCCAGACAGTCGAGCCACGCCTGGCTATGAAAAACCTGCCGTTGCGGGAAGGAGGCAAGAATCGCGTCCCAACGCGCAATCTCCGCCGCCGGCAACGGTTCCAGCCGCAGCCGGTGCGATGCCGCTTTGAACTCTTGTCTCTCGCCCTCGCCGCAAAAACCGGTATCCGGCGGCGCTGACACTATCGGCGGCGGCGCCCCCAGGGCGGCCGGTTCCGGCGTTCGGCGCTCTCCTGGCACACCTTGCATCATTTTCATGATAGAAAGCCCCGGTCAAGGCGCAAGTATCGAAAGTCACTTCGCCGCCGGGAATGTGCCTGCTGCGCCCTACGGTTTTGCCTTCGCCGCCGGCGGCCCGTTTTCCGACCGCAGCCATTGGTCGAACCACTGCAAGCTGCGGGTCAGCAGATCGCGCCGGTTCTGCGCCTGCCGGATCATGTGCCCTTCCCCCGGATACACGACAAACTCCACCGGCACCTGCAGCGTCTTCAAAGCGTGCCACCACTCGAACGATTGCGGCGCGGGACACTCGCCGTCCCGGTCGCCCACCAGGATCAGCGTAGGCGTCTTCACGTTCTTGACAAACTGGATGGGAGCGCTCCGGCTATAGACCGCGGGGTCGTCGTAGACCGCCGCGCCAAAATACGGGACCATCCATTGGTCGATGTCGTTTTCGCCATAGTAGCTGAGCCAGTCGGAAATGCCGGCGCCGGCCACCGCCGCGGCAAAACGATGGGTCTGCGTCTCCGCCCACATCGCCATGTAGCCGCCATAGCTCCAGCCGCCGATTCCCAGCCGGTTCGCATCCGCTGGAAACTGGCGCACCACCGCGTCCACCCCCGCCATGATGTCGCGGAAATCGCCGCCGCCCAGGTCCTTCACGTTCGCCCGGACAAAACTCTCGCCCGCTCCGAAGCTGCCCCGCGGGTTAGGACAAAAGACCATGTATCCGGCCGCGGCATACGCGGCCATGAAGATGCCCGGCCAGCCCGCCGAACACGCCGAGGCCGGTCCGCCATGCACCTCCACGATCAGGCCGTACTTCTGGTTCCCGCTGTAGTTGCGCGGCAGCAACAGCCAGCCCTGGATATCGAAGCCCTCGTTCCGCCACCGCACGCTTTGCTCTTCTCCCCACAGCGGCTTGATCTCTCCATTGGCGTGCGTGACTTGTTTCCACGCTCCCACCGGCCCCGCCCAGACTTCCGCCGGACGCAATGCCGACGAGCGCACCACCGCCGTCTGCCTGCCGCCGCGGGCCGGCGAGAGACTGATTTCCCACGATCCCGCGGAGATCAATTCCGGCTGGTTCCACAGCCACGTCAGCTTGCCCTGTGCGTCCAGGCTGGCCACCGCAGAATTGCCCTCGGCCAGCGCGGTGAACAGCAGCTCGCCGGCTTGCGTCCAAGCCAGCCACGTAGCCGAGGCGGGCATAGCCGGGGTGAGATTGCGGGCTTCGCCCCCGGCCGCAGGCACAACGTAGATATCTCCCCCCACCACGCCTTGATCGCTCATCAAGCCCGAGATGAATGCCACCATCTTCCCGCCGGGAGCAATGCGCGGCTGGGCAATTTGCCGCGCCGGCTTATAGACCGGGTGCGCCTCGCCCTCCAGGCCCAGCCGGTATAACTCCGCGAGCCACCAATTGTTGTCGCCGTCGCCGTGCGCCGCCGTCATCACGAAGCCGGCGCTGTCGGGCATCCAGTCGTATTCGTAAACATACATATCCGCGGGGGAAACGGCGCGGACATTGCCCGTGCTCACCTCCACCACGTTGATGCGCTGTTCGTAGACCTTCTGCTCGATGACTCCGGAAGGCAGCGTCATGGGCTGAAGCGGTCCGGCGCTACGCGGCGAGTTTTGCAGGAAAAGCACCGCTATGCTCCGGCCGTCCGGCGACCACGCCGGAGCCGAAACGTATCCCGTAAGAGCCGTCAGTTTCCGCGCCTTGCCGCCGGCCGCACCGGCCACATACAACTGCTGCTGGCCCGCGTGCTCCGCGTCGGAGAGGAAGGCGAGTTGCCGGCCATCGGGCGACCAGGCAATTTCCGTTTCATAGGCGCCGCCGGTTTCCGCTGCCGTGATTCGCACGGTCTTGCCCGAATCAGCCGTGCCGGCAACGGTGATTCTGGTTCCGTGCGCGCCTTCACCCGTTTGATTTTCCACCCAGGCCAAGCGGGTTCCGTCTGGCGACAACGCCACTTGATAAAAGGCGTGGGTCGCCGCAGTAAGGCTCAACAGCTCATCGGCAGTCTTGCTTTCCGGATTCTGGGCAGCCTGCGCCCATAGCAGCGCCGGCGCCGTCAGGAGAATAAGAAGCACACACCCTCTGCGCATATATCTGGGACTGTATCAAAACCCGAGCAGTCCTGCGAAGCCAGGCTCTAGCTCACGGTCTCCGCGCTATAGCGCGCGATCAGGCCGGTGCGCACCGCAAAGCGATACATGCGATGGAAAAACCAGCCGGCAAACAGGACATAGAACAGGGCGAGAGCAGCGCCGAAGATCAGGGGCATGGCCGGCATGGCGGCGCCGGCAAGAATTCCCCGCATCCCCTCAAACACGTATGACGGCGGCAACAGATGAGCTGCATACTGCATCCAGCGCGGCAAGGTCGCGAGGGGATAAAAAACTCCCGCAAAGGGCGATAATATGGCGGGAATCGGCCATACGAACCACTCTGCCGCCGGCCCTAGCCGAAGCACCATCGCGCTGCCCAGAATGCCCAGCGATATCCCGAACAGGAACAGCACCAGCAGAAACGGAACCAGCAGCAGGCCATATACGAAAAACGACAAGCCAAAAATCGTGGTGGCCAGAAGCAGCATTACTCCCAAGCCTGCCAGCGCGGCCACGGTGCTCGAGAGCACCAGCCCGGCGACGTATTCCGTCGTGGTGAGCGGCGTGGCGAAGAAGTTGAGGAAATTGCGCGACCACACGTCTTCGAAAAAAGCCATGGTCACCCCCTGCATCGTGCGGATGAAAAAATCCCAGAGCAGAACGGCGCCCAGCAGGCGGGGAACAAAATTGATGCCCGCGCCGCTGACCGTGTTCAGGTATCGGCTGATGAAGCCCCAAAGCACCATGTCGATGCCCACCCAGGTAAACATCGGCAGCACCCGCGCGAGACTCCCCCGGATCAGATAGAACTGCCGCAGCACGACGGCCGCCGTTCGCGTGAATGACATCATTCTCATTTCAAGTTCGCCATTCGCCTTTTGCGCCCGGCGCCCGGCCTCCGCCAACGGCGCCGGCCTGGCAATTCCCGGTCACGAATCGAATCCCAGCGTCAGCGGCTCGCGAGCCACGGCGATAAAAAGCTCCTCCAGGGTTTTCTTGCCCTGCTCGGCCGGCAAGGTTTTGGGATTGCCGGCGAGCAGAATTTTTCCGTGGGATAGAAACAGGACGCGGTCACAAACCTCCTCCACTTCGTACATATTGTGCGAGGTCCACAGCACGCCACAGTTGCCGGCGGCCAGGGCGCGGATTTTGCCGCGGACATCGCGCGCGGCCGCCGGGTCCAGCGATGCCGTGGGCTCGTCGAGCAGCAGCAGGTGCGGGCGATTCAGCATGGCCTTGGCCAGCGATACGCGCGTCTGCTCTCCGGAAGAAAGCACGCCGCACTTCACGTCGCGCAGGCTTTCCAGTTCAAACTGCGTGAGCAGCACCTCGATCCGGCTGCGCAAGTCATTCACCCCGTATATCAGGCCAAACACGCGCAGGTTCTGATAAACGGTTAAGTTGCCGGGGAGGGGAGCGTAAACCGCGGCAAAGTTCGTGCGCGCCAGGGCGGCGGAGCGCTGGCCGGCAATGTCCAGGCCTTCCACCCGGATTTTGCCGGCCGTGGGTTCCAGTACTCCGAGGACCATGTTGATGATGGTGGTCTTCCCGGCTCCGTTGGGCCCGAGGAGCCCGAGAATTTCATTGCGCGCCACGTCGAAGGAAACACCCTCCACGGCAACCGTGCTGCCGTACACCTTGGTCAAAGCCACGACGGAAAGCACCGTTGGGGGAGCCAAGCTTGCAGATGGCCGGAAGTGGCTGATTTCGGACCCTCCGAGTGCAGTATAGCCAAGGCCCCAAGGCTCGCGGAGGCCAACGTAACCTCCGGGCCCGCCAGCAAGGTCGTAGCGCTACCCATAGCGTTTGAGAGCACTCGGGTCTTAATGTCCGCAGGCGCCGATGGCGCGCCCAGCTTCGCGGCCCAGGTCAATCGTAACCGGTTAACTGGTTGCGAGTTAAAGCCCTAGGTAGATTTTGCCGATAGTTGTTTCGATACTGGATTTCGCGTCTGAGGCGGGCGGCTTGCTCCGCCTTGAGGTTGAGTTGGATAAATGGACCGCCGGATGAAATTGCTCGTCGCGGACGACTCGAAGGTCTATCGCCAGATGCTGCGGATGCTCCTGGAGCAGTGGGGCTATGAAGTCCTGCTGGCCGAGGACGGCGCAGAGGCCCGCGACATTCTGCAAGCCGACAATGCGCCCCGGCTGGCCATCCTCGACTGCGTGATGCCCAAGCTCAGCGGCCCGGAAGTTTGTCAAATCATCCGCCAAGGCAGGCAAAATTACATATACATCGTCCTGCTCAGCGCCAACGGCGAACAAAAGGACGTAATGAAAGGCTTCGAGCTGGGCGCCGACGACTTTCTGTGCAAGCCCTTCGAGGAACTCGAACTGCAAGCGCGCCTCAAAGTCGGCGAACGGATCATTCAAGCTCAACAGGAATTGATTGAGGCCCGCGAGGCCCTCAAGTTCGAAGCCACCCACGACGCCATGCTGCGCCTGTGGAACCGCGGCGCCATCATCGAGCTGCTCGAGAAGGAACTCCAGCGCTCCCACCGCTCGCATGAGTGCATCAGCGTGTGCTTGGCCGACATCGATTTCTTCAAGCGCGTGAACGACACCTATGGCCATCTGGCCGGCGATGAGGTGCTGCGCCGCGTCGCCGGCAGGATGATCGAGACCTTGCGCGGCTACGACATGGTGGGCCGGTACGGCGGCGAAGAGTTCCTGATGGTGTTGCCGGGCTGCACCGAGCAGCAGGCCGGCATCGTAGTCGAGCGCGTCCGGCAAAGCATCTGCCAGTCGCCGGTGCTCACCGAGCCTAAGCAGGTGGAGGTCAGCGCCAGCTTCGGCGTGTGCGAATGGCTCCCCGGACAGGAACTCGCCGACTTGCTTCACCAAGCCGATCTGGCGCTGTATCGCGCCAAAAACGGCGGGCGCAACCGCGTCGAATTGGGAACCGGCGGCACCATTGCGAAAGCGCCGTTGGTCTATCCTTCACACACGACTGCCTAAGCCGGGAAAAGCGCGCAGGGGCCCGCAGGGCGGGAGCCATTGGCGGTTGGCTTATTCGGGACATGTTTCTGCTTCCCGCCGCCGGCTTTTCAGCGTCCGCAACCGGGGGATCTCCTCCCCTGCCTTCTGCACGATTCGGCCCATCGCCCATGGCCAGTTGCCTATCGCGGTTTTGGTATTCTAGCTGCCAAGGGGATCGTGGTTGAGTCGCGAGACAAAATCGTGTTCCGCTTCGGCCTCGCTGGCCAAACCGCCAGAGGCGGCCGCGCCGGGCGGAACACAGGCCGGCTTAGCGGCAGGCCATGTAGTCATTACCCATGAAGATGTTGACCGGGCGCACGACCGCGCCCGGGTGCAGGCGGCGCGCGCGCGCGGAGGAATGCTCTCGCGCTTGCGGTTGTTGTGGCTGCTGGCCGGACCCGGCGTCCTGGTAATGCTGGGCGAGAACGATGGCCCCAGCATGTTGTCTTACGCCGCCACCGGGGCCAAATTCGGCATCGGGTTTTTTCTGCCCTTCATTGTGCTCACGTTCATAATGGCCGTCGTGGTCCAGGAAATGACGGTGCGCTTGGCCGCGGCTACGCATCGCGGCCACGCCGAACTGATCTTCGAGCGCTTTGGACCTTTCTGGGGATGGTTCGCCATGATCGACCTGGGCATTGGCAACTTCCTTACGCTGATTACCGAATTCATTGCCATACGCGCCGGCCTGGGATTCTTTGGGGTGCCGCCCGCGGCGTCGGTCGCGGCGGCGCTGGTGCTGCTGTATACGGCGCTGATGACTCACCGGTACTGGACCTGGGAGCGCATCACTTTGGCCATTGCCGCCTGCAACCTGGTATTCATTCCCGTAGCGCTCATGACTCATCCCGACTGGCACGCTGCCGGCCGCGCTTTCGGCGTCTGGAAACCCCTTCCCGGCGGGCTCAGCAAAGATGTGCTGTTGATTGTGCTGGCGGATATCGGCGCCACCGTGACTCCCTGGATGCTTTTCTTTCAACAGAGCGCCACCGTGGACAAGGGCCTGACCCGGCGCGATATAGGGTTTGGCCATTTGGACACTGTTGCCGGCGCCCTGCTGGCGGCGGCCACTGCGGTGGCTACGGTGCTGGCCACCACCCCCCTGTTCCTGCACCACATGAGCGCCGAGAACTATCAGGCCGCGGAATTCGCGCAGGCATTGCAGCCCCTGATCGGACGCCTCGGCGCTTCCCTGTTTGCCCTGGGCATGGTGGAAGCCGGCATGGTGGCCTGTGTCACCATCTCCATTTCGTCGGCGTATGCTTTCGGAGAGGTGGCGGAGCGGCCGCACAGCCTCAATCTGCCGTTGAGCGAAGGCAAGGCGTTCTATGCCGTGCTGTTTTTGTGCGCGGCGCTGGCGGCCGCCATTGTGCTGATCCCGGGCTTGCCGTTGGTGTACGTGGTCCTGCTGGTAAACGTCATCGCGGTCCTGGCCATGCCGCCGGCCCTCATCTTCCTGTTCCTCCTGGTGAACGACAAAGAATTAATGGGGAGCAGCGCCAGCCCGCGCTGGGCCAATGCTTTGGCGGCGGCGGTGGTGGTCCTGTTGACCGGAGCCGGCATTCTGTTCGGATGCAGCGTGATTGCACCCAACCTGTTTGCGGCGTGGGGAGGAAATTAGGCTGATGATGAAAAAGCCGGAAGCTTGCGTGGCCATGGACGCGTCGGAGGAAAGCCTGGTTTTGGCGGCTTTGGAGCCGGACCAGCTCGCCGCCGCAAAAAAGCAGCACGTGCCCAGACGGCAACTCAAAGGGGCCGAGCTCGCGGTGCTCTGGGCGTTGCGCTTATACCTGCTGTTTATGGCCGCCGTGGTCCTGTACCAAGCCTGGATAGGCACGCATTAGAAACCTGTCAAGCATCTTTCTCGGGCCGGCAAACTTTGGTCACGCCCCGCCTGCCGGCAAGGAGCTATAGCGCTAGGCAATTTTTGCCGATTGAAGAAAGTAGGCCGCAACCGGTGTTCACGAATGGCGGCCACGTCAAAACAAGTTCAAGCTTCGCGGATAAACGCAATCAGGCGTGCGAAGCTTCCGGAGCGGGGACCCGCCCTCGCTGAGTGCCGCGGGTTCCCGCCTCCGTTCTGCTCTCGTCGTATCCTGCGCCATGGGATTTTGGTACGTGGCTCAAACCGGACGGGCCGCGCCGGAAGCGGTTTTATAGCAATGCGCCCACGCCCGCCGCCCCGGCATGCCCCGATTGCGAAACCGCTTCACTGCCGCAGGCCAACGGTTCCCGGAGACCCCGGCCGCGTGGCATTCAGCCCGCCATACAGCTTGTCGCTGCGCTGGATGTGATTGATCAGCCAGTCGCGCAGGAAGTGCATAAGCTCCAGGGTGATAGGCGCTTTTCCCTCACTGAATCGTTCGCGGAATTCGAGCACCTGGGAAGTGAGCGCGGCATGTTCGGCTTTGTGCGCGGCCAGCCCGGGGTAAGCGCGGGCCAGCATGAAGGCCTCTTCCGCCAGAAAGTGCGATTTCGTGTAGCTGATCAATTCATCCAGAATCGGCGCCAGCGCGCTGCGCGCCTGGCCGCGCGTCATCGCATCGTGCAGGCTGTTCACCAGGCAGTAGAGATGCTGGTGATGCCGGTCGAACTCCGGAACGTTAACGCTGCACGATTCGTCCCAAGTAAAAAGTGCCATGGGGTTGGCTCCTTTGCTTTTGTTGACCGGCTGAATAGCAAGGCCGGCCACTTGTTCTATCGGCCAGGACCGGAAAACATTTACAATCCCGGCGTATGGTCTATCGTTCCGATAACCGCGCTCTTGAACAAATGCGTCCGGTGACCTTGACCCCCGGCTTCATCCGCACCGCCGAAGGATCGGTATTGGTGGAGCTGGGCCAAACGCGCGTCATCTGCACGGCGTCCATTGAAGAAGGCGTGCCCCCATGGTTGCGCAACAGCGGCAAAGGCTGGATCACCGGGGAGTACGGGATGATTCCCCGCTCCACTTTGACGCGGACCCCGCGCGAATCCGTCCGGGGACGAATCGGCGGGCGCACCCATGAAATTCAGCGTCTGATCGGACGCTCGTTGCGCGCTGTGGCCGACCTGGCGCAACTCGGGGAACGCACCCTCTGGCTGGATTGCGACGTCATTCAGGCCGACGGCGGCACGCGCACCGCTTCCATCAGCGGCGCTTTTATCGCCCTGGCCCTGGCTCTGCAGCGCCTGGTGGAAGCGGGCACGTTGAAGTCCGTCCCCCTGCGCGATTTTCTCGCGGCCACCAGCGTGGGCATCGTGGACGGCGCTATCATGCTCGACTTGAGTTACGAGGAAGACGTGCGCGCCGAAGTGGACGCCAACTTCGTCATTACCGGCACCGGCAAGCTGGTGGAGGTGCAATGCACCGCCGAGCACGCTCCGTTCGACGATGCCCAGCTCCAGCAGATGCTGCGCCTGGCGCGCTCCGGAACCGCCGGGCTGGTGGCGCGGCAGAAAGATATCCTGAAGAATCTTCTGGCCGGATAGCTGTCGCTAAGCGATCGACGCAAAGGACGCAAAGGAAATTAAGGGAGAAACCGCGTTCCGCTTATCCTCTGCGTCCTACGGATTCCGGCTACTATTTCGCGGCGGCGCCCATTTGCGCGTACTGCCTGGCGGTCTCCGCCAAGGAGATGGGCTGGTAATCGCCCGCGTGGCCGGCTTGGCCGAACTGTTTCATGCGCGTAGCCACTACCTGCTTCATGGCGTCGCGCGCCGGCTTCAGGTAATCGCGCGGATCGAACTTCTCCGGGGACTCGGCCAGCACCTTGCGTATGGCGCCGGTCATGGCCAGGCGGTTGTCCGTATCCACGTTGATCTTGCGTACGCCGTTGCGAATGCCAAGCTGAATTTCCTCTATGGGGACGCCCCACGTCGGCTTCAGCTTGCCGCCATACTTGTTGATGATGTCCTGAAGGTCCTGCGGAACACTCGAAGAGCCGTGCATCACCAGGTGGACTTTAGGCAGCCTCTTGTGGATTTCGATCAAGCGGTCCATCTTGAGTACGGCGCCATCGGGCTTGCGGCTGAACTTGTACGCCCCATGACTCGTGCCAATGGCAATGGCCAGCGCATCTACGCCGGTCTGGGCCACGAACTCGGCTGCCTGCTCGGGATCGGTGACATGCTCCAGCCCCGTACCGCCGGCCCCATGACCATCTTCTATGCCACCCAGCACACCGATTTCCCCTTCTACGGTTACGCCTTTATCATGCGCTATTTTAACAATTTCGCTGGTAACCTTAACGTTATACTCGAAGGTTGAAGGGGTCTTGCCGTCGGGCATGAGAGAGCCATCCATCATGACGCTGGTAAAGCCCAGGTCGATGGCCGACTTGCAGGTTTCCACGCTGTTGCCGTGGTCCTGGTGCATGACGATCGGAATTTCGGGATACAGTTCCGCGGCCGCCAGCATCAGGTGGTACAGATACTTGTCTTGGGCATAACTGCGTGCGCCCCGGCTGGCCTGAATAATCACCGGGGACTGGGTCTCGCGGGCCGCTTCCATGATGGCCTGGATTTGCTCCATATCATTCACATTGAAAGCGCCGACGCCGTAACCGCGTTTGGCGGCTTCGTCAAGAAGTTGCCGCATTGACACTAGGGGCATGAGTACTTCTCCTCTCGCAAAACGTCTTCCTCAGTTTACATGATTTCGCACTGACAGAAGGAACGACGGCGGTCTTTGCAAGAATGCTTTCACAACAATCTGATTGGGCTGCGCGCCGGCAGGTATAGTGGTAACCAACGCGGCGGGAGAGACGATTACCGGATTCCAGGCCTTCTTGTAGCGGCGCTCCGTGACTCGCACCACGGCGACGTCACCCGAGCCGGTATCCAGCGCCAGCAAGTACTCGCCGCTCTGGGAGAGCGCCAACGCATCGGGCCGGCTGCCCACCCGGATGGTCAACAGCGGTTTGCCATCTTCGATGCCAAAGATAGAAATGGAGTCGGACCCGAAGTTGCTCTCATAGAGCAGCGCATTGTCCCGGCTCACCAAACCCCGCACCGGACGGTCGCCCATAAGGTAGCTGGCGCCGACTTCATTGCTGCTCGTCTCGATGACGGAAACCGTCTGCGCACCGAAATTGCTCACGAAAATTTCTCCGCCGTCCGGCTTGAGGGCAAGATGGACGGGGGTGTTGCCCACGTCCAGCAAAGCCAGCAGGCGGCTGGTTTTCAGGTCAATGGCGGCGACCTGCGCCGAGCCGCTGCACGCCACAAAAGCCTTGCTGGAATCCGGCAGGATGGCGATGTCTTCCGGCTGCCGGCATACGGGCAAAGTAGCGCGCACCGCCAAAGTCTCGCTGTCGATAAGGGAAACGCTGTCCTCGCCGCGATTGGATACGGCCACCGTGCTGCCGTCCGGCGAGACGCGCGCCAGTCCGGGAGCGGCGCCCACGCGCAGGTTGCGAATCACCTTGCGCGCCTCCAAGTCGAGCACGGAAACATTGGCGGAACCGGAATTGGCGACATAGCCGCGCTTGCCATCCGGGGAAACGCTAATGAAATATGGGGCCCGATGCACGCCTACGGTGGCCACCACCAGGTTGCGTTCCGCGTCGATAAAGCTGACGTTATCCGACTCGCTGTTGACCACGTAGATTTCGTTCCGGCGCGGGTTGGCGGCCACGCCCACCGGCCCGCGCCCCACCGGCACCGTCTTGATGGCCCGCAGCGCCTGCATGTCAATCACGGTTACGCTGCCGCTTTTTCCGTTGCTCACATAGGCGTATTCGCGGTAGGCGGGAGGCAGTTGCGCGGCGCGCCGGCAGGCGGCCAAAGCCAGCAGGAGAAGAAACCCGGCGGCGAGGGCGCCGGCAGCGCCGGCGCGGCAAAGTCCGGCGTTGCGGAGACGAATTCCGCCCTGCCTGCGCACCGCGCCCTTTGGCGCCGGGAGAAGGCGTGGTCTAGCCATGACTCATCTCTAATCCCCGGCAATCCTGGCGGCGCCCGGGGGGGCGCCCGCGGCGACTTCGCGGCCGACCACCGCGGCTATCTGGCGCACCTCCGACATAAGCTGGTCGAATTGTTCCGGAAACAACGACTGCCCGCCGTCGGAAAGCGCGTGGTCGGGATCGGCGTGGACTTCCACGATGAGACCGTCGGCGCCCACGGCCACCGCCGCGCGCGAAAGCGGAATCACTTTGTCGCGCCGGCCGGTGCCGTGGCTGGGATCGGCCAGAATCGGCAAATGACTGAGCCGCTGTACCGCGGGCACGATGCTCAGATCCAGCGTGTTGCGCGTATGGTCGGCAAAGGTGCGCACGCCGCGCTCGCACAAAATGACGTTGTAATTCCCTTCGCTCATCACGTATTCGGCGGCCATCAGGAATTCTTCCAGGGTGGCGGCCATGCCGCGCTTCAGCAGCACCGGCTTGGGCAATTGTCCGGCTTTCTTCAGCAACGAAAAATTCTGCATATTGCGCGCGCCGATCTGGACGATGTCGGCATATTCCTCCACCAGCTCGAGCGATTCCTCGTCGATGGCTTCGGTGACCATCAGCAGCCCGAACCGCTCCCGGATTTCCGCCAGGATTTTCAGCGCGTCCAGCCCCAGTCCCTGAAAGGCGTAGGGGGAAGTGCGCGGCTTGTAAGCGCCGCCGCGGAAGAATTGCGCCCCCGCCCGCTGCACCCGTTGGGCCACGGCAAAGGCCTGTTCCCGGCTTTCCACCGCGCACGGGCCGGCAATGATCGCCAGCCTATGCCCGCCGATCGAAGCCTCGCTTCCCGGAAATCGGATGACGGTGTTATCCGGCTTGACGTCGCGGCTTACCAGCTTGTAAGGCTTGCTGACGGGGATGACTTCCTGCACGCCCGGCATTTCTTCCAGCGTATCCGCTTGCACCGGGCCTTGATTGCCGGTGATTCCGATTGCGGTTCGCTCCGTGCCGGGAATGGCATGCGCCCGGTAGCCCAGCGATTCGATCTTTTCGCATATCGCCCGCACCTGCTTTTCGGTAGCGTGCGCTTTCATGACCACCAGCATGGCAAGCCCCTCGGGTGAGCCTCAGTGTATCGTTACCGGGCAACCGGCAGCAAGGCCAGGAGCGGTCGCTGGCCTTCGGCCGTCGGCCGTCGGCCGGAAGAGCAGAGACCCGCGCGTGTGTGGATAATGGAAGCTGGTCAGGTTAACAGCCAATGGCCGATGACCGAAGACCGACGACGTGTTTGTTATGCCCCGCACCCTGGCCAAGGAGCACATCGACATCCTCAAGCAGCCACCGCCCAAGCGGCCGCCCCGGCTGACTGCGCGGCGCATCGGCATTCACACTTCGGCGGCGGGCGGGGTGGATAAGGCGGCCGAACGCGCCTACCGCCTGGGTTGCAACACGTTCCAGATTTTTTCTTCCAACCCCCGCCAATGGACGCCCTGCGCGCTGCCTGCCGCGCAATGCGAGGCCATGCGGCAACTGCGGAGCAAGTACGATCTCAAGCCCCTGGTGATCCACGCCAATTACCTGATCAATCTTGCGGGAACCAACCGCGAGTTTCACCGGCGTTCGATCGCGGCCTTTCGCGGCGAGGTGGAGAGGGCGCTGGCGCTTGGCGCCGAATATCTGGTACTGCACCCCGGGTCTTACCGCGGCGGCACGCGCGAAGGCGGAGTTGAACGCCTCGCGGCCGCTATCGGGCAGGCCGCGGACGGTCTTGACCCGGCGGCCGGCGGCCTGACGATTCTGATCGAAAACACCGCCGGCGCGGAATTCTCCCTGGGGGGAAGCCCGGAACAGGTGGCGGAAGTGCTCGCGTCTCTGCGCGGCATCGTGCCCGCGGCCGCCTGCATCGACACCTGCCACCTTCATGCCGCGGGTTACGACGTCGTCAGCCCCGAAGGTTTTGCGCTCACGCTGCGGCGCTTGGATGCCGCCCTTGGGCTGCGCCGGATTCCCGTGTGGCACTGTAACGACGCCAAATCCGCGTGCGGCTCGCATCTCGACCGCCATCAGCACATCGGGAAAGGCGCCATCGGACGCGAAGCTTTCCGGCGTCTCTTGCATGACCCGCGTCTCACCCGCGCCGCCTTCATCGCGGAGACCCCCATCGACCGGCCGGGCGACGATCGGCGCAATATCAACGCGCTGAAAGCACTTGCCCCCGGGCGGCCCCGAGCTAATGCGCACTGAATCGCGTTCCTGTCCCCCGTTTTCCTTTGCGTCCTCTGCGCCCGCCCCGGTGAGCCGTGGGTCCCTTGCGATCTCAGCGTTCTTTTCTTTCGCTGTGCGCCGTTGAAACCGGCCGGCGAATCCGAGGTTCGCCGCGCCCGGCGATGTAAAATCAGAGGTTTATAGTGGGTGCGTAATTTTATGTCCGAGACACACACCTCCGAATCGGCCGCCGGCAGCCGGGAACAACGTTACGATCCAACGCGCATAGAAGAAAAGTGGGCGCAGCGCTGGGCGGAGCAGCCCGAGCTTTTTCGCGCCGGCCCGCTCGACGGCCGGCGCCGGAAATATTACGTGCTCGAGATGCTTCCCTACCCCAGCGGCGTGCTGCATATGGGACACGTGCGCAACTACTCCATCGGCGACACCCTGGCCCGCCACATGTGGATGCGCGGCTACAACGTTTTGCACCCCATGGGCTGGGATTCCTTCGGTCTGCCGGCGGAAAACGCCGCCCTCAAGAACAACGTTCCTCCCCGGCAGTGGACGCTGCAGAACATCGCCTTCATGAAAGCGCAGATGAAGCGTCTCGGCTTTACCTACGATTGGTCCAAAGAATTAACCACCTGCCTTCCGGACTACTACCGCTGGAACCAGTGGTTCTTCCTCAAGCTTTATGAGCGCGGCCTGGCATACCGCAAAAAGAGCAAGGTCAACTGGTGTCCGGAGTGCGCTACGGTTCTGGCCAACGAGCAGGTGGTGCGCGGCTGTTGCTGGCGGCATGAAGCAACGCCGGTGGAACAGCGCGAGCTCGAACAATGGTTCCTGCGCATCACCGGCTATGCGCAAGCGCTCCTTGATGACCTGGAGAAGCTGGACGGCTGGCCGGAAAAAGTGCGCACCATGCAGCGCAACTGGATCGGCCGCAGCGAAGGCGCTTTCGTCGAGTTTCAACTCGAGGGACCGCCCGGAGGGGCCGGCGGCCGGATTCCGGTTTTCACCACTCGCCTGGACACCATTTATGGCGCCACCTCGGTGCAGCTTGCGCCCGAACACCCGCTGGTGGCCGAGTTTACCGCTGCCGATGCCGCGCTGGGCGGGCAGGTGAGCGAACTGTTGCGCGAACAGCGCCAGGCCAAGGCCGCCGGAGACATTGGCGAAATCGAAAAAAATGGCGTCCCCACCGGCCGTTTCGCCCGCAACCCGTTCAACGGCGAGCGTCTGCCCATTTGGGTGGCGAACTATATTTTGCTGGATTACGGCACCGGTGCCATCATGTCGGTGCCCGCCCATGACGAGCGCGATTACGAGTTCGCCCGGAAGTACGGGCTGGATATTCGCGTTGTGGTAACGCCCTGGGAAGGCGAGCCGGTTCAACCTTATACGGAGCACGACGGCCGGGTGGTGAACTCGGGCGAATTCAGCGGCCTGCCGGTGGCTGCCGCCCAGCAGCAGATGGCGGCATATGCCGAAGAGCGCGGCTTCGGCAAGGCCGCGGTCACGTATCGGTTGAAGGATTGGGGCATCTCGCGCCAGCGCTATTGGGGCACTCCGATTCCCGTGCTCTACTGCGGCCAGTGCGGCATCGTCCCGGTGCGCGAAGAGGACCTGCCCGTGCTGCTGCCGGAAAAAGTGGACATCACGCTGGCCGGAGCTTCTCCGCTCGGCCGCGTTTGCGAGTGGGTTTATACCACGTGTCCGCAGTGCGGGGGGCCGGCCCGCCGCGAGACGGATACCATGGACACGTTCGTCGACTCGTCCTGGTACTTTTACCGCTACACCGAACCGACGCCGGATAAGCCGTTCGATAGCGCCATCGTCAATTACTGGTTTCCCATCGACCAGTACATCGGCGGGGTGGAACACGCCATTCTGCACCTGATCTACTCGCGCTTCTGGACCAAATTCATGCGCGACCTCGGTCTGGTCGCCAACGCTGAGCCCGCCGAGCGGCTGTTTACCCAGGGCATGGTGATCAAGAACGGCGCCAAAATGTCGAAGTCGGTGGGCAACGTGGTCTCGCCCGACGACATGGTGGCGCGTTACGGCGCCGACGCCACCCGCATGTACACGCTGTTTGCCGCCCCGCCCGACCGCGACCTGGATTGGCAGGATGCGGGCGTGGAAGGCATCCACCGTTTTCTGGGCCGGGTGTACCGCTTCCTCGGCAGACACGCCGGCAAGACCGGCGCCCTGCCGGCCGGCCCCGCTTCCCTCTCCCCCAAGGGCCGCCGCCTCTTGCGCAAGCTGCACCAGACGGTCAAGCGGGTCAGCGACGACTTCGCCGGCCGCTGGCACTTCAATACTTGCATTGCCGCCATCATGGAGTTGATGAATGAGCTTTACGCCCTGGAGCCGGAGATTGAGGCGGGCGAGATTCCGCCCGGCGTGCTCGCCTCCGCCCAGCGGATCCTGGTGCTGATGTTGCACCCCTTCGCTCCTTTTCTCGCTCATGAACTCTGGGAGCAGTTGGGAGAGCGCGGCAGTCTGCTGCGCGCCCCCTGGCCGGAGTACGACCCCGCGCTGGCCAAGGAAGAAGAGATCGAACTGCCGGTACAGATTAACGGCAAGCTGCGCAGCCACATCCTGGTGCCGGTGGACGCCGCGGAAGACCAGGTGCGGCAACAGGCGCTGGCCGACGGGAAGACCCAGGCCGCGCTTGCCGGGAAGCAAGTGGTTAAGATCATCGTCGTCCCCGGCAAACTGGTGAATCTTGTGGTACGGTGATTCGCCTCCGGGCGCTCGTAAGCGCCGCCCGGTTTGCGATACAATCATGCTCGTCCCGGACGGTCATGCGGAAAGTATTTGTCGCCACCTCCAACGCGGGAAAGTTATACGACTTCAGCGCCGCCGCCGCGCCTTTCGGCGTGCAAATCGCCGCCGTGCCGGCCTTTGACCGGCTGCCGCCCGCGCCCGAGGACGCCCCGACGTTCGAGGCCAATGCCTGCAAGAAGGCGGAGCATTACAGCCGCTCCGTTAAGGGCTGCTATGTGCTGGCGGACGATTCCGGCTTGAAAGTGGACGCGCTCGAGGGCGCTCCCGGCGTGCACTCGGCCCGTTACGCCGCGGCGGCCGACGATGCTCTCGCCCCCCACGCCAACTGCAGCGATGCCGCCAACAATGCCAAACTGCTGGCGGAAATGCGCGACATCCCGGAAGAACACCGCGGCGCCCGGTTTGTGTGCGTCATCGCGGTGGCGCGGGAAGGCCGCCTGGCCGCGTGTTTCCGGGGCGAGGTTCAAGGTTCCATCTTGCGCGAGCCGCGGGGTGACGGCGGCTTCGGCTACGATCCTCTGTTCTACGTGCGCAGCACCGGCGCGACCTTCGCTGAACTCTCGCCGGAACTGAAAGCCGAATTCAGTCATCGCGGCCAAGCCTTCCGCAAGTTCCTGAAGTGGTATTCCGCCCTTTCCGAAGAAGTGCCCGCGGAGTCCGGACACGTAGCCATGGACAAGTGACCGCCGGGGCCGGCGTTGCGGCCGCCCGTTCCTTGACTTCGCAGCCGCGCCCCACGGATAATTTTTGTTGGTGTCGCCAACTTTGTCGGTGTGGTTCCAAGGAGCGGTTTTGTGGTTACATCCGTAAGCCGCCCGGCCGCGGCGGGCGTTGCGAGAATTGCTGCGGGGATTGCTCCGCTTCGCGCCGGGCAAGGCCGTTCCTTTCTATGGCGGCGTCTGCATTCCCTTTGCGGCATTTTTCCCGTGGGCGCGTTCCTGCTCGAGCATTTCATCTCCAACGCCTTTGCCACCAACGGGCCCCAGGCGTACGCCGGCGAGGTGAAATTTCTTACCGGCATTCCGTTCCTGGTCTTCGTCGAGACCGGCTTTATCTACATCCCCATCCTCTACCATGCGCTCTATGGCTTTTACATCTGGTACCGGGGAGAATCGAACGTTGGGGATTACCCGTTTATCGGCAATTGGGGATACCTGCTGCAGCGCTGGACGGGCGCCATTGCGTTCTTCTACATCGTCTGGCACACCGTAACCATGCGTTGGCTGGGCGTACACCTGGTGGGCAACGCCGGCGCCGCCTTCGGCAAGGTGCAGTTGGAGCTGAACCATCCCTGGGCCTTGGCCGCTTACGTGGTTGGCGTATTCTGCGCATCCGTGCATTTCTCCTACGGCATATGGCTGTTCGCCGCGAAATGGGGCATCACCACCGGAGCGCAGGGCCGTCGGCGTTTTGGTTATGTTTGCGCGGCCGTGTGCTTGTTCTTTCTTGTGCTGGGTTATGCTGCGCTGTACTCGTTTCTCAGGACTCCACCGCAGCCGGTAACGGCCCCGGAATCGCCGGTGGCCGAAGAGGCGAGGCTGCACCGTTAACGTGCTCTTTTTCCCCGGCGCCCAGGCGTCAATGCCAGGCCGCCGGGCACGCGATGCGAGACCATGGCAGGAAATCCGAAAATCATCGTAGTGGGTGGCGGGCTGGCGGGCCTCTCCGCGGTCATTAAGGTTGCCGAGATGGGGGGCGAGGTGGATTTGTTCTCCATCGTCGCCGTCAAACGCTCCCATTCGGTGTGCGCCCAGGGCGGCATCAATGCGGCCAAGAACCTGAAGGGCGAAGGCGATTCCACCTGGCAGCATTTCGATGACTCGGTGTATGGCGGCGACTTCCTGGCCGATCAGCCGCCGGTCAAGGCCATGTGCGACCAGGCGCCGGCAATCATCGATTTGCTGGACCGCATGGGAGTGCCCTTCAACCGCACCCCCGAAGGACTCCTCGACTTCCGCCGTTTCGGCGGAACCCTGTACAACCGCACCGCCTTCGCCGGCGCCACCACCGGCCAGCAACTTCTGTACGCTTTGGACGAGCAGGTCCGCCGCTATGAGTCCGAAGGCAAAGTCCGGAAGTACGAGTACTGGGAATTCCTCTCCGCGGTGCTCGACGGGCAAGGGGTTTGCCGCGGCATCTGCGCTATAGATTTGCGCTCCATGGAGGTCGTCACTTTCCCCGCCGACGCCGTAATTATCGCCACCGGCGGCGTGGGAGCGATTTTCGGAAAATCCACCAATTCGGTGGTTTGCACCGGCTCGGCGCAGTCGGCGCTGTATCAGCAGGGCGCTTGTTATGCGAACGGCGAAATGATCCAGGTGCATCCCACCGCTATTCCCGGCGAAGACAAGCTGCGCCTGATGTCGGAGTCGGCCCGCGGCGAAGGCGGACGCGTCTGGGTGCCCAGGCAGCCCGGCGATAAGCGCCCGCCGCGCAGCATCCCGGAAAACGAACGCTGGTACTTTCTTGAGGAGTGGTATCCGAAATACGGAAACCTGGTGCCCCGCGACGTGGCTACCCGCGCCATCTTTAAAGTCGTGTACGGGCACAACCTGGGCATCGGCGGCCAGCCCATGGTTTACCTGGATTTGACGCATATCGACCGCAAGATTCTTGACCGCAAACTGGAAGGCATCCTGGAAATCTACGAGAAATTCGTGGGCGACGACCCGCGCGATGTGCCCATGAAGATTTTCCCCGGCATGCACTACACCATGGGCGGCCTGTGGGTGGATTTCAACCAGGCCACGAATCTTGCCGGGCTTTATGCCTGCGGCGAATGCGATTTTTCCATCCACGGCGCCAACCGGCTGGGCGCCAATTCGCTGATGTCGTGCATCTATGGCGGTTTTGTGGCCGGGCCGGAAGCGGTGAAATACGCCCGCAATCTCCAGGCCGCCCCGGCCAACGGATGTTTCCGCCGGGAAAAGCAGCGCCAGGAGGAATTCAATCAACGCCTGCTGAGCGCCGGCGGCAGGGAGAATCCGTTCCAGCTCTGGCGCGAGCTGGGCGAATGGATGACCAAGAACTGCACCGTGATCCGTTACAACCAGGCATTGCAGGAAACCGGCGCGAAGCTGGACGAATTGCTGGAACGCTGGAAGCATATCGACCTGAGCGACAAGTCGATGTGGACCAACGGCACCCTGGTTTTTGCCCGCCAGCTCTACGACATGCTGCAGCTCGCGCGGGTGATCGCCCAAGGCGCGCTGCTGCGCGACGAATCGCGCGGCGCGCATTACAAACCGGAGTTCCCGGAACGCGACGATGCCCGCTGGCTGAAAACCACGAAGGCGTATTTTGACGCCGCCGCCGATGCGCCGCGCTTTGAATTCGCGCCGGTGGATACGTCGCTGTTACCGCCGCGCCCACGGAAATATTGAGTCTTGAACCACAGAGGACACGGAGGACACAGAGGAAAAATGGGAGTGGTTTTCAAGGTTGGGAAAGCGTTCCGGTGCTCTAGCGTTGCGGTATTGCTGCAAACCTCTGAAACATCGAGACCTTTCTCCTATTCCCTCTGTGTCCTCTGTGCCCTCTGTGGTGAATTGACGAATCATGGCAAATAAAACCGTTATTTTCCGCATCCTGCGCCGCGACAACCCGCAGGCGAAAGCCTACTGGGAGGAGTTCGAAATCCCCTGGAGGGCGGGCATGAACGTGATTTCGGCGCTGATGGATATCGCCCTGAATCCGGTCACGCGCGAGGGCAAAGCCACCACCCCGGTCGCCTACGATTCGAATTGTTTGGAAGAGGTCTGCGGCTCCTGCGCCATGATCATCAACGGACGCGCGCGCATGGCCTGTTCCGCGCTGGTGGACCAGATCAAGCAGCCGGTTACGCTCGAGCCTTTCACGAAATTTCCGGTGGTCAGGGACCTGTGCGTCGATCGGGGCGTGCTCTTCGAAAACCTGAAGGCGGTGAAGGCCTGGATCCCCATCGACGGCACGTACGACCTCGGCGCCGGGCCCCGCATGGAGGCTGCCGAGCAGGAGATTGCCTACCCGCTGTCGCGCTGCATCTCCTGCTGCTGCTGCATGGAAGCCTGCCCGCAGTTCAATGAGCAGACCGGATTTGTGGGCGCCGCCACCATCTCGCAGGTGCGCCTGTTCAATACCCATCCTACGGGCAAGACGCTCAAACGCGAGCGCCTGCTGGCCTTGATGGGCGGCGGCGGCATCCAGGAGTGCGGTTACGCCCAGAATTGCCTCGAAGTCTGCCCCAAAGACCTCCCGCTCACCGACTCGATTTCGAACGTCGGCAAAGAGGTCATGAAGCAAGCCATTCTCGACCTGTTCCGCGGCTGATCCGGTTTCGCATTCGATCCCGGAGGCCGATTTTGTTTATTATGGATATTCCCGTTGTGGGCAAACTTATTCAAGACATAGAGGAGCGATATCCGTCATGCGAAAACTCTCGATTGTTTTGCTGGTCCTGATTTCTGCCGCCGCCTTATTCGCGCAGGGAGCGTCTGCCGCCAAGCCCGCCGCTTCGGCCAAAACCGGCGCTATGGCCGAACCGAAAGCGATCATCGATACTACCGCCGGCAAGATCAATTGCATGCTGTTTCCGGACAAAGCCCCGAAGAGCGTGGAAAATTTCATTGGCCTGGCCAAAGGCACGAAGGACTGGACCGACCCCATAACCCATCAGAAAAAGCATGGCGTACCTCTCTATGACGGGACCATCTTTCATCGCGTAATTCCGGGCTTCATGATTCAGGGCGGCGACCCCGCCGGCAACGGCACCGGAAACCCCGGCTATGGCTTCGGCTTGGAGATCAGCCCCGACTTGAAATATGACCGGCCGGGCCGCCTGGCGTATGCCCGTACCTCCGATCCCAACACCAACGGTTCGCAGTTCTTCATCACCGCCCAACCGACCCCGGCCTTGGACGGGCAATACACCATCTTCGGGCAATGCGACAATCCGGACGTGGTGCAGACGATCATCAACGCGCCGCGTAATTCCAACGATCTTCCGTATAACCCGACAAAGATCAATCACATCACGATCGTGATGCCGGGCGCGGCCGCTAAGGCGAAGGTGGCAATGCCAAAGACTGGCGAGAAGCAACCATAAGCGGCAAGCAACCAGCACCGGGCAGCCAGCCACAAGCGATGTTCCATCGTTGCGCCAGCCGTTTGGTTGCGCTTTTTGGCTTGGTGCTTGTAGCTTGGTGCTTATAGCTTCAAGAAAGGAAGATTATGCCCCGCAACGCAGGAACTTACGCTATCTTCGACACCTCCGAGGGACAAATTGTCTGCCGGCTGTTTCCCGAGCAGGCGCCTAAGACGGTGCAGAACTTCATGGAATTGGCCGAAGGCAGGCGCGACTGGAAGGACTCCGTCAGCGGGAAGAAAGGCCCGGGGCCGCTTTATCACGGCACCATCTTCCACCGCGTAATACCCAATTTCATGATCCAAGGCGGCGACCCCAGCGGCTCCGGCATGGGCGGCCCCGGCTATAAATTCGCCGACGAAACCAAAGGCTCGCCCCACAAATTCGATAAGGCCGGCAAGCTCGCCATGGCCAATGCCGGCCCAAATACCAACGGCTCCCAGTTTTTCATCACCGTTGCTGCCACGGAGTGGTTGACGGGCAAGCATACGATTTTCGGCGAGGTGGTGGAAGGCCAGCCGGTCGTTGAGAAAATCGCGAACGTCCCGCGCAATTCCCAGGACCGGCCCAAACAGGACGTCGTGCTGACGTCGATAACAATTGAGATCAGTAGCTAACGCCGTGAGCTGTCAGCGATCAGCATTCAGCCTTCAGCCGGCATTTATCTTTTGGCTGACTGCTGATCGCTGATAGCTGCGGGCTTCCTAGCTGCTAGCTACCAGCTACTAGCTACTAAAATGATTCCTGCCAACACAGTTTGGTTCGCCGTCGCCGTAATCATCGTGGTGTACGTGATTGCCCGCTGGGTCCGTTCGCAAACGGTCACTGAGGACGAACAACCTGATCCCGGCCATTTTCTGGTGCGTTCCCGGGGGACGCCCGCGCCGGAATCTTTGCGGACCAGAGGCGCTTTGAGCGTCAGCCGCTACTACTTCCGCGAGACCGATCTGGAAACCGGCCCGGCCGATCCCGCGGACTTCTACGACGAACTGTTCATCGAGCTGCGCGAGGCGGATTCCGGCCAGACCTGGCAGAATTCCATTCATGTGGCCACGCCGCGCGCTTTGGACCGCGTCATGGCCGAGGAAAATTGGGATTCCGTAATCGGCACCGAATTATTAATCGTCCGCCGTTACGACCGCGAGACGATTCTCCACGGCGCTCTCAATCATCTGGAAGAACTTTACGAAGCCCAGGTGAAGTTTATGGGGGAAGGATCGATTAGGAGTTAGGAGTTAGGAGTTAGGAGACAGGAGTTTGGAGTTTGGAGTTAGGAGTTAGGAGACAGGAGTTAGGAGTTAGGAGAGCCGGGTCTTGCGCTGCCTGCGCGGGTCACACAACTTTGCCTAAGATCGCAGGAAGCCCCGCCGAAAGCCTTGCCCGCTGCGCGGCCCCTAGCTACTAACTACTAGCTACTAGCTACTAGCTACTACATTCCAATCACTGCCACCAATTCTTTCACCGCGGCGGCGCTTCGTTCCAGCGCCGCCTGTTCCGCGGGTTGCAGCTTGATCTGGATGATATCCTCGATGCCGCCGGCGCCCAGCTTGCACGGCACGCCGACGAACAATCCCTTGATGCCGTATTCCCCGTCCAGGTAGGCGGCGCAAGGCAGGATCTTCTTCTTGTCTTTCAGGATGGCTTCCGTCATCTCCACCGCGGCCGCCGAAGGCGCATAATAGGCGCTGCCGGTCTTCAGCAGCTTCACGATTTCGGCGCCGCCATCGCGCGTGCGCTGCACCAGCCGCTCGATGCTCTCCGCGGGCAACAACTCCGGCAGCGGAATACCCGCCACCGTCGATAACCGCGGCAAGGGAACCATCGTGTCGCCATGACCGCCGAGCACGAAGGCGGTCACGTTCTCCACGCTGACGTTCAACTCCTGGGCAATAAACGCGCGGAACCGCGCCGAATCCAGCACGCCCGCCATGCCGATCACCCGCTGGCGGGGAAAACCGCTCTGCTGGAACGCCGCCTGCGCCATGGCATCCAGAGGGTTCGAGACCACGATCAGAATGCTGTGGGGCGAGTGCCTTACCACCTTGCCCACCACGTCGCTCATGATTTTGTAATTGATGTTCAGCAGGTCGTCGCGGCTCATGCCCGGTTTACGCGGCACTCCGGCGGTTATGATCACCACGTCGCTGCCGGACGTGTCCTCATAATTTCCCGTGCCCAGCACCTGCACATCGCGCCGGACAACCGGCATGGCCTCCAGCAGATCGAGGCTTTTGCCCTGCGGCACGCCCTCAAGAATGTCGATCAGGACAACATCGGCAAGTTCCGCTGCCGCCAGCCAGTGCGCCGTCGTTGCGCCAACATTTCCCGCGCCTACAACCGTTACTTTCTTTCGCATGGCTCCCGCCCCTCCTTAATTGGGGAAGGTTTCGGAGGTTGGGGAAGTTTCGGAGGTTTCGGCAGACGCGATGGTCTTCCAAGCCCCCAACTCCCCATACCTCCCGAACCTCCCCTGCGCCCTCTCAGGCCGCGGCCCGTTCCACCGCCATGTTCTCGATGATGTAAGTGGCGAACTCGCTGCACTTTACTTTCGTCGCTCCTTCCATCAGGCGGTGGAAATCGTAGGTAACCTTCTTCTGCTCGATCGTCTTGCGGATGCCGCCTTCGATCATCCGCGCCGCCTCCTGCCAGCCCAGGAAATTGAACATCATGGCCCCGGACAGGATCACCGAACTGGGATTGATTACATCCAGGTCGGCATACTTCGGGGCGGTGCCGTGGGTGGCTTCAAACATGGCGTAGCCGTCGCCGATGTTGGCGCCGGGAGCGATGCCCAGGCCGCCGATTTGCGCCGCGCAGGCGTCGCTGATGTAATCGCCGTTCAGGTTCGGCGTGGCCAGCACTTCATATTCGTCGGCCCGGGTGACCACCTGCTGGAAAATGGAGTCCGCGATGCGGTCGTTGACCATCAGTTTTTTCTTCCACTGACCTTTGCCGTGCGTATGGTAAATGGCCTTCAGGCAGGCGGAGACCTCGTTCTGCACGGCCTGGCGGAATTCCGGGGTGGCAAATTCCAAGCCGGGCTCCACCAGATTGGCATTGGCTTCCACGGACAGGCTGGGATTATTGTCCTGGTTGTCCAGAACCCAGCTCTCCCGCTCGGTAACGATTTGGCCGCGGAATTCCTCGGCCGCCAGGTCGTAACCCCACTGGCGGAACGCGCCTTCGGTGAACTTCTGAATGTTTCCCTTATGCACCAGGGTCACCTTCTTGCGGCCATTCTCCAGCGCGTGCTGAATGGCCATGCGGACCAGCCGCTTGGTGCCGGTGACGGAAATAGGCTTGATGCCGACGCCGCTATCGCCGCGCACCTGCTTGCCCGTGCCCGCCAGCATTTCCTTATTGAGGAAATCAATCAGCTTCTTGACTTTCTCCGTGCCCTGCTCCCACTCGATGCCGGCGTAAACGTCTTCCGTGTTCTCGCGGAAGATGATGACATTCATGCGCTCCGGATGCTTCACGGGCGAGGGAGCGCCATAATGCTTCACCGGGCGGACGCAGGCGTAGAGGTCCAGAATCTGGCGCAAGGCCACGTTGAGTGAGCGTATGCCACCGCCTACGGGAGTGGTCAAGGGGCCCTTGATGCCCACCCGCAGGTCCTTCATGGCGTCGATCGTGTCCGGCGGCAGCCATTGCTGAAATTTCGTCATGGCCTTCTCGCCGGCGAAAACTTCGTACCAAACCACCTTGCGCCGGCCCGCATAGGCTTTCTCCACCGCCGCGTCGAATACCCGCACCGCGGCTTTCCAAATGTCGCGTCCCGTGCCGTCGCCCTGAATGAAAGGAACAATTGGGTTATCGGGAATCACGTACGCGCCATTCCTGTACTCGATCCGCGCGCCCTTATCCAAGGGCGCCGGAAAGCCGTTGTAAACCGCAGCCGCCATCATTCACCCCCGTGCACATGATGCAATGTACTCCAAAATTGTTGACTCAATCCATCCAGGACAATCGGTTGTAGATCTCCCGCACGCCCACCAGGGCAAAGCGCAAGGTGATCGCCAGGCCTTCTGGAAAATCGCGCCGCAGCATCTTGGCGCATACCTGCTCGCAGGCGGCGCGGGCGGAACCCGATATGGGCAGGGTCTTGCGGGTGCGCCCGGTCACCAGCCGGATGGCGTGCTCCACGGTCCGCAGCACATCGGTGTAGTACTGCAATTTTCGGCAGTCATCCTCGGCCAGCAGACCATGGCTCTGCAGATGGGACAACCGCTGCCGCAGGGAGCCGCGCACGTTGCCCAGGCCATGGCGAACCAACCGCATATTGACCAGAAAGTCGATGTCATACAGCCCGCCCGGCCCCGTTTTGAGGTCGTCGAGGCCCTCGGTCGTCTTTTCCAGGCGCGCGCGCATTTCGCGCACCTCCGCGGCAAACTGCGGGTCCTGGGCAAACCGCCGGAACAGACCGTCCACGGCCTCCTGCGCCGGCGTCGCCAGCGCGGCGTCTCCCGCTAAAAAGCGGAGCTTGGTATAGGTAAGCGCTTCCCACGCTTGTGCCTCGCGGGCAAAATAGGCCGTCAACTGCTCGGGCGCGACCACCAGTTCGCCCTCGCCGCCGTGCGGCCGCAAGCGCGGATCCACCGGGAAGACGGCGCCTTCCCGCGTGTAGGCGGAAAGCACTCCGACCATGCCCTCGGCCACCTGGCGGGCCGCGGCGGGATCGGCGTGGTCATCGCGCAGGAAAAGCACGTCCGCGTCGGAGAGCAAATCGTGTTCGCCCGTGCCCAGCCGTCCCAGGGCAAAAACCGCAAAGCCGGGGGGCGGAGCCAGAATGGCCAGCGCCGCGCGAATCACCTCATCCGCGGCCGCCGTGGTTTCGCTCAACGCTTCCCATACGGGCCGGCCCTGCATCACGTCCCGCGCCCCCGACGCGAACAGCCGGACGCGATAGCGCTCCCGGAGCAGCGCCATCTTCTCCGTGAGGGAAGCGCCAACTTCCTCGAGATAAAGCAAGGCGCGGTCCGGCGCCGCCTCCGTCTCCGGCGCCGGCGCCGAGGTGAACAAATCTCCGGATTGCGCCGCCGGCGCCTCCGGCCGGTCCGCCGGAAGACCGTGCGCCGTTTCCCGCGCCAGCGTTTCCAGGGTTGTAATCTCTTCGGGATGGCGGATCAGCACTTCCGTCAGGTAGTCGCTGAGGGCAAAGACTTCCACGGCATTGGCGATGGCGCCCGGCGAGCGCACCACGGCCGCATACCGTTCGGAGCTGGTGCAGGCCGAGGCCAGGAAGCGGTCGAGATTCCGCCGGGTATGGAGGTCGAGTTCCGGCCGGCGGGTCAGTTCATAGAGCGCGGGAGCATCTACGGCCAGGCGCTCGGGAATCTGCCGCCGCCGCTCTTCCCTGCTCTCGCTCCCGCTGTGCAGGTGGAATTCCGTGTCTTCGCCGTGGAGTTGGTGGACCTGCTGCTGGTAAATAATGCGGCTGTATATTTCCGCCACCGCGCTCATGCGCTGTTGTACCCGCTCCGTCAGTTCGCCGGGGCGGGGCGGGCGCGGGCCGCCGGGAGCCAGATGGTCCTCGCCGGAGGGCGTCATCACCATGCGGGCCAGGATTTCCAACTCCTCTTTGCCGGCGGGCAGACGGTGAGTTTGCTGTCCGCGCCGCAGTTGCAGGCGGTGTTCGAGGGTGCGCAGGAACTCATACGCGCCGGTCAGGACCTGAAATTCGTTGCTTCCGATGTGTCCTTTATCGTGCAGCTTTTGCAGGGAAAACAGGGTGCCGCCGGAGCGCAGCCAGGTTTCCGTGCCGCCGTACACGCGCTGCAGGCACTGCACCAGGAATTCAATATCGCGAATGCCGCCGCGGTCCAGTTTCACATCCACCGCCTGGCCATGGCGCGCCATAAACTGGCGGCGGCGGGCGCCGATTTTTTCGCGGGCTTCGAGCGCAGTCTTGATGGCGGCAAAGTTGACCTGTTCGGTATAAACGAAGGGCTGCACCTGGCGGATGAATCGCCGGGCCAGCTTCTGGTCGCCCGCCGAATGACGCAGTTTGATGAGCGCCTGCCGTTCCCAATCGGCGGCGGCATGTTCGTAATACGTCAGCGCCTCCGCCAGGCTGATCGCCGGCTCGCCTTCCCCGCCCTGGGGCCGCAGGCGAAGATCGATGCGAAAGGGCACTCCTTCCTGGCTCATGGCCGCCAGCATTCCCGTCAGCTCCTGCGCCAGGCGGATGAAATACTCGCGCAAGGAAATAGGCGCGCCCGGCGGCGCTTCGCCATCGCCATAGAGATACAGCACGTCGATATCGGAGCTGTAATTCAGTTCGTTGCCGCCCAGCTTGCCCAGCGACAGCACCGTAAACGGCACCAGCACCTCCCGGCCGCCGGCATCCAGCCGCTGGGGCGGGCCGTACCGGTTGCGCAAGCGCATGTCCGCGTCGCGCAACGCTTCTTCGATCAGAACGTCGGAAAGCGCGGAAATCTCCGCCGTGGTTTCCGCCAGGGTGGCGATGCGCAGCACGTCCCGCAGCATGATGCGCACGTACTCCCGCCGCTTGAACCGCGCCAGCAGCAGCGCGGTGCCGGTTTCCAGCGACCGCGAACGGAAGCGCGCGAAGGCTTCCGCGAAATCTTCCCGCGAATGCGTCCGTTCCAGGTTGCGCTCGCGCAGCAGGGTTTGAAAGATGTCGGGATTGCGCACCAGCGACTCGCCCAGATATTGGCTATAGCCGAAGACCAGAATGGCGTAGTGCAAAAGAATCTGGTGCCGCTCGAAAAGCTCGCGCCAGCCGGGCGCGCCGCCGGCGGTGAGCCGCTCGAACAGATTGAGCGCCGAATCGGGATCGGGCGATTCCGCCAGCAGTTGCCGCAGCGGCTGCCGCAAGGCTTCCGGCAAGCGCTCGTACACCCCGGCCAGGTTTTGCGCGGCAATCTCGGGATGCCGGAAGTTGACGTGCCCTAACGCCGCGGTCTGAGGCTGTAGTCCTCTGTGCGTCACGGTTCTCCGCTTGAGCATAGCATGGGAGCCTGCTCCGGGCTCCCCCGGCGATTCCGGTTTCGCGCTCCCTGCGCGCGTGTTATCATCAACCTGCGGGGTGGAGCAGTCTGGTAGCTCGTTGGGCTCATAACCCAAAGGTCGGTGGTTCAAATCCACCCCCCGCAACCAATTTTTTAGCTGTCAGCGTTCAGCTTTCAGCGATCAGCCAAACAGGAATCTGCTTCACGTTCCGGCCGAAGGCCGAAGACCAACGACCAACGACCGGCTCGGTTCCACGTTCCGGCCGAAGACCGAAGACCGACAGCCGACGACCGTAAGGTGCTGTCAGCGTTCAGCTTTCAGCGATCAGCCAAACAGGAATCTGCCGGAAGAATGGCTGCGCGCACGCGTCCCGGCGCACCGGGACGCGAAGAATTTAGCCCACCAGCAGCGAGCGCCGGCGGCGCGCGCGCAATGGTGGGTAACCGGCAAAAATAAAGGCAAGCCCCGTAGGGGCGACAGACGGCGCACCGGGACGCGGGTCCTGCCGCACATGAGCGTAGCGGAGCCCTGCGCCATTGTGGCCGCGGCCCTCCGGGAGGACCAGCAACATGCGGAAACTTCATGCGCCGCTCCCGCGCGCGAACTCCGGTCGCCAACGCGTGCCCCGGCATCCCAAAGGGATGCCACGATGAAAGCCCGGCGTTTTAACGCCGGGAACGGGTGGGCCGAACACGAGCCCTGTGAGGACAATTGACGGTCCGCGGGACTTCAATCCTGCCAGATGCGGGAGCATCTCGTCTCTCCCGATCCGGTTCGAGTCTGCTCGCCGGAGCCCGCGTAGCGGGCGGAATACGGTAGCCCCACGGCGTAAGCCTGGGGAATGCATGGCGTTTACGGGCGCGAGCCCGCGTAGCGGGCGAAAGAATTCCCCCCGGAAGGAGCCGCCGAAAACAGACCCTGTCAAAGGCCGCACCACGGCCTGAAATTGTGATCTGCTCCCCGGAAATTGAACCAACTTTCGCCAACCGGAAGCACTCTGTGGTGGTGCACGCGTCCCGCCGCACCGGGACGCGAAGAATTTAGCCACCAGCAGCGAGCGCCAGCGGCGCGAGCGCACTGGTGGGTAACCGGCTCCCCACCTGCCAGAACCGGACGCTTACGGGACACTCGTCAAACCCGGATTTGCTTTGAACGCTTACGCACGATCCCGCCGCCCATGGCTACCTTAGGCGTTGAGGATTTCCATGCCCTTCCTCATGCTGCTTTTCAGCTTTTGTTTCCAGGCTTGTGGACGGATGCGTGTCTGACAAGCGGTCTAGAAGCCGGGCGGCGACCGCCAGGATGTCCCGCTCGGCCTCCGTCAGTGCGCCGGCAATTGCGCGGTCAAGCCAGGCATCCTGTTTTCGCGCATCGAGCACCAGCAGATCACGGCCCTTCTTTGATATTTCGATGCGGACCTGCCGGCGATCCGTCTCGGCTTGGCCGCGGTGGATAAGGCCGGCCTTTTCGAGATCGGCCAGCATGCGCGTCAAGGACTGCGGCTGGACGTGCTCCAGGGCTGCCAGTTCTTTCGCGGTCATGACGCCGTTGCGCATTAGATGCCCCAGCGCGATCAGCTTGGACGCACTAACTCCGTGGCCGGCTCGCTCCCCGCGCAGCCTCCGCGCGAGACGCGTCACGCTTCGCCGGATGGCGGCAGCCGCCTGTTCCGCTCTGAGCTTCGGTTCAGGTTCCATTGCGTATTTGGTCTGGCAGACCTCTGTCCGTGGAACGCGGTTCCACTCTTATGGATCGATCATATCTCCTATTCATAGCGTTTGAATCGGTACCAGGTCACCGCCAGATTGGCGCGAAGTCCGCGGCAAATGAAGATGGGTCGGTTGGTCTCGTAGGGCATCGCATACGGAACTCCGAACCTGTCGACGATCTCGAGGTCACGACAATATCTCTGCCAGCGGTTCGGGTCGCCGTTGACCAGGATAATCAGGCTGCCGTCGTGGCCTTGCGGTCCCCACAAATAGTATTGATTCTGCCCCGTGATGGCCGGGGGAAGGCCGTCGGCTCGGCCATACACATCGATCGCCGCCGCTTCACCATAATTGGTCGCGAGGATCGCCGCGCGCCGCTGTTCGTCCTTCGAGAGCGAGCGATATACGGAGGCGACACGGTGTTCAAGATCACGCCATCCAAGTTCGTCGGAAAATACTTGCGTGAGCGGAGCGCCCACGGCGGCTGCCTCGTCTGGCCGAGGCCTCAAATGCGTGGCGGCAAGATACGAGGCGAGATTTGGCGGATTGAGCACGGGCAGAATCAACGGCGCAAGGATGAGCGTCTGCGCGGTTGCGGCCGCAAGCCAGATGCCGAGAAGCCATTTTTTCACTCCCGAGCAGGCCGCGGCGCCGGCCGCGAACATCGTCGGGTAGGCAGGGAATAGATAGTAATCTTTGCCGCCGGTTACCAGGACAAGGGCAGTCGCGCCGATGAATGCGATCGACAGGAATCGTGCTTTCGCCAGCCGCTTGGAAACGAATGGCGCAATCACCCCGGTTGCCCACAGCGGCAAGAGCGCCAAATTCATCGCCAGAATCTGGTCAAGCTCAAAGCGCAGCGGTGTGCCGGTGAAGTTCGCTCCCGCGCGATGCTTGTTCAGGATGAGTTCAAGAAATGGCCAGTGGTGCGCCGTTTGCCAGAGCAAGCTGGGTATCGCAACCGCAGCCCCAATCAAACAGCCGTACCCAAACCACCGCCGGCGAATTACTCCCCGGTCTTTGGTGAGCAGGAGACCGGCGGCGAGTCCCAGGAGCCAGATGGCGATTCCATACTTCGCTTCCATGGCAAGGCCGGCGGCCAAACCCGCCCAGAGAAATGCGCGCTCCTCGCCGTCGGTAATGCCCCGCGCTAACGCATAGGCGCACAGGGTCCAGGCAAGAGGCTCGAAGGTGGGCGTCGCCGTGGTTGTGGTCATTGCGATGAGCGCCGGGGCAAGAGCAGCGCTCGCCGCCGCCAGCACGGCCGCGGCCGGGTTGCCGCCAAGCCGGCGGGCAAAAGCTGCGGTCAGCGGAACCAAGGCCGCCGCTGCCAGGACGGCGGGCAATCGCAGCAACCATACATGGATGCCGAATATTTGCGTGAGTGCAGCCAGCAGCGGCACCAGCGGTGGCTGATCGACATAACCGAAGGCCGGATGACGTCCACAAACGATGAAGTAAAGCTCGTTACGAAAGATGTCGTATCGGCCTGCCACCATGAGGTGCGCCCAGGCCGTCACCAACGTGATGCCGGGAATGTACGGATCACGCCGGACCAACGCGAAAAATCGCTCGCTTCGTGAGAGTTCGCCAGATGTCACCGTTCAAAGCTCCTTGGCAAATACTAAGCCATAGCTTATTATATGTCAAGGCAATTTCGTAAGTAAAAAGTGAAGATTCGAATCATTAATGGCACATATTGCTTGTGATTGTATAAGTCGAGGGTTTTCTTTGCGGTCACATATGATACGCTTAAGCGTAGTACTCTGCAACCAAGCGTGCAGATTATTCGTGCCCCGGAATGAGGAGGGCGCGACATCGAAGCCCACCGTTGCCGGAAACACTCTGTGGCGGCGCTTGCGTCCCGGCGCACCGGGACGCGAAGAATTTAGCCCACCAGCAGCGAGCGCCGGCGGCGCGAGCGCGCTGGTGGGTAACCGGCAAGAATGAAGGTCCGTCCCAGAGCCCGGATTATTCATCAGATCTTCTAGAAATCCAAGAAATGCCGCGTGTTTACGGTGGAAGAGCCGGCCTTTAGGCCGGCGGCTAGAGCGACACTCTGTCTCGGGCTTCAGCCCCGGCGCGCGACATCCAAAGCTAAAGCCCGCAACACTATCTTGCCCTGTTCGCCAGCCCCGCGCGGAGGGATCGGCGCCTCCGCTTGGCTTCGCCTCGTAGAGGCAACGTGGTCTCTGATGAATAATCCCCCGGAGGGGGAACGCGAAAATAGCCCAGGCCGCAGGGCGCCTGGCGGCCGCAGGCCTGGGTAACCGTGCGAATGCATGCCGCCCCGGAGGGCCGGTCGAAACCGCGCGGAGAATAAACGGGGAGACAAACTGGCTACAAATGCAGCGCTTCGGAGAATCACAGACGCTGAAAACGAATTTCTTCCGCAGCCTGTTCAGCCCCGGCGGGATCGGTGGTCCCGCAGCGAGGTATCCACCCCCCGCAACCATTTTTTTAGCTCTCGGCGTTCAGCTTTCAGCGATCAGTCAAACAGGAAGGTTCCACGTTCCGGCCGAAGACCGACGACCGACAGCCGAAGGCCGTAGGGAGCTGTCAGCGTTCAGCTTTCAGTGATCAGTCAAACACGAATCTGCCAGAAGAATGGCTGCGCGCAGAGTAGCGCCGACGGCGCCCTTCGAGGTTCCACCTTCCGGCCGAAGACCGACGACCGACAGCCGACGACCCCTCGCGTCTCAGGTTTTCTACCCATGCCGGAAGCCGTATTCGATTCTTGAATTACAAGGATGGGAATTTTGAGTCATGAAATACTGTGGAGTTTGATATACTCTGTTCCCATCGAGAGTTCCCTAAATTCACCCTGAAGTCATCGCGTCGAGGTGGATCGATGATCAACGCCCCCGTGGCGAACCGCGGCGGACTGCAAGCCACGCCGCAACCGGCTTCGGTAACGGTATTCATCTGCTCCAACTGCGCGCGCCCGGCCCAGCCGCCCCCTTTGGGAGGCAGGTTGCGGCCCATCGTCCCTGACTTCACCTGGCCTATTCCGGTCCAGGAAGTCTTAGTCCCCTGCACCGGACGGATTCAACCCGAGCACGTCCTGAAGGCTTTCGAATCGGGGTCGGACGCGGTCTGCGCCGTGGCCTGCGAGGACGACAATTGTCACTACGTCGAAGGCAGCAGACGCTGCGCGCGCCGGATTGAGTACGTCCGTTCCCTTCTCCGGGACATAGGCGTTGAGCCGGCGCGGCTCATGTTCTTCACCCTGCCCGGGACGGCCGCGGAGGACATGGCCGTGGCCCTGGGAAAGCCGGCGCCGGAACGCCGGAACGAAGTGGGGGCGCGCATCGCTTCCATCCGCCGCTCCGTAATGCACGCAATCGAAAACCTTGCTCCCAGCCCTTTGCGCAAACCAATTCCGGAAGCTGTGGACACCTACGAGGAAGTGGACGCCGGCAATGATGAAATCGAACAGTAGACTGAGTCTGGCACTGGCTGCCGGCCGTCCGGTAATTACGGCCGAGTGCCTGCCGCCTTTTGGCGGAGATGCGGCGGCCGTAAAGGCGCTCTCCGCCGTGTTGCCTCCCGGCTTGGACGCCGTGGTGGTAGCCGATTATGCCGCGGGCATTCAAGGGTCGGCGCTGGCGTGCGCCGCCATTCTGTCCGGTGAAGGCCGCCAAGCCGTGCTTTCCGTGGCCACCCGCGACCGGAACCGCATCGCCCTGCAAAGCGAGGTGCTGGGCGCCGCCGCCCTGGGCGTGGCCGCAATCCTCTGTCTCAGCGGCGATCACCAATCGCTGGGGACCTGCCCTGAAGCGGCCGCCGTCTACGACATCGATTCCATCCAATTCATGAACGCGCTGAAGCAGATGAACGAACAAGGGGTGGGATTCAACGGCCACAAACTGAACCCGCCCCCCGAGTTCGCCATTGGCGCCCTGGCGCACCCGTATCAGAAGCCGGCGGAACTGGGAATGCTGCAGCTCAGAAAGAAGATCGCGGCGGGCGCGGACTTTTTCTTGACTCAAGCCGTGTTCGATTTGCCCGCCTTTGCGCAGTGGATGGAAGCGGTGCGCGACGCCGGTCTGGACCAGCGCGCCGTCATCATCGCCAGCGTGCTGCCGCTCGAATCCGTCGAGCAGGCCAGGCAGATGCAGCGCCGGAACACCTACGGCCCGGTTCCGGAGAGCGTAATCGCACGTCTCGGCAGCGCCTCAAACCCGGCTCGGGAAGGCGTGGCCATCGCCGCGGAGGCGGCCGCGCAGCTCAAGTCCTTGAGCGGCGTCCGCGGCATTCACATTTTGAGCGGGGGATGCGAAGCGCTGGCCTCCGCGGTAATCGAGCAGGCCGGACTGGCCTAGCGCGGGAGCGAAGATGCCCGACCGTTATCACATTCACGCCGTGCCGCAACCAGCCCAGTTCCCGCGCGTGGGCAAGTTCGGCAGCGTCGACTGGCGCGAGGACTGCTCGCGCTGCACCAACTGCGTCAAGCCGCGCTGCCTTTACGACGTCTACCGCAACGAGGCCGCTTACAACCGCGACCCGTTCTCCTCCGTCCGCACCCTGGACGGTTGCCGCGCCTGCCTTTCCTGTGTCCAGGGCTGCACCAAGGGACTGCTGAATATCGCGCCCAGCCCGGAATACCTCGGCCTGGGCGACGACTACTGGAAGCCGGAAGTTATTCTCAGCACCTGGAACCAGGCGGATGCGGGCAAGATCCCCGTCTCCGGCGCCGGCTATCGCGGGCGCTTCCATGGCCCGGGCTTCGATTCGATATGGACGGATATGTCCGAAATCGTGCGGCCCACGCGCGACGGCATCCACGGACGCGAGTATATATCCACCAGCGTCGATATCGGCCCCAAACCGCTGCGGCTGCAGTTTACCCCGGATGGCAAGCTGCTGTCGCCGCCGGCGCGCCTGATTGAAATCCAGTTGCCGGCGATTCTGGACCTGCCCGTCTGGCAGATGCCCGGCGCCAACCTCGCCGCGGCGCGCATAGCCGCGGCCAAGGCGCTCAAGACGCTTGCCGTCGTCACTGCGGGCGACGGGGCTCAGGCTCTGCCCAAGCAACTGCCTGCCGTGATGCCGCTGGTAACCAAGGGCAGCCTCCTCGAGAGCCGGGACATCCTCGAATCCGTTCATATCGCGCAGATCTGGGACGGTCCCGATGCGCCCGCCCTGGCGGCCGAGCTGCTTGCCATCAACCCCGATTTGATCGCTGTGGTCCGCATGCCCCTGAGTCCAGCGTCGGCGGATCGGGTGATGGAATTGACTCGCGCGGGCATCCGGGTGTTCCAGGTGTGCGCCGGCTTGCACGGCCGGGAGCAATCTCCGGATGGCCGCCCCGGCCGCCACCTCAAAGACGCGCTGCGCGAGGTCCATGGGCGTCTCGTCAAAGAAGGAATCCGCGACGAGACCACTCTCATCGTGTCGGGCGGAATCGCCTTGGCGGAGCACCTGGCCAAGGCGATCATTTGCGGCGCCGATCTGGTGGCCGTGGATACCGCGCTGCTGGTAGCCTTGGGCTGCCGCGTTTGCCGGGGCCGGCAGCACCCGTCCAGCCACTGTCCCGCCGGGCTGGATTCTCTGGGCAGCGATGGCTACGCCGCCCAGCGCCTGGTAAACCTTATGAGCGCCTGGCACAGCCAACTGATCGAAGTCCTGGGCGCCATGGGTATTCGTGAAGTCCGGCGGCTACGCGGCGAGGTGGGCCGGGCGATTTTCATGGAAGAGATCGAAAAGGAGGCATTCGGCGGCTTGCGCCGGGTGTCTCGGGCACAGGTGAGCGCATGACTGCAGTCCATGCCATGCAGGTTCCGCAACCGCCCTCCGAAGCGCAGCGCGCCGGACCCAGCGATTGGCCTCAGCAGGGCGTCCCCCGGGTAGTCCGCCCTGCGCCCGACCGTTACCGCAACGCCCTGGGCAAGTACCAGATCGACCGTCTCGCGTCGTGCAAGTCTTGCGGGCGGTGCGTGCAAGTCTGCTCCTACGGCGTTCACGTGAAGCCCGCGGGCTACAAGTTCACGCTGCGGCCGCTGGACCACCTCTGCATCGGCCCGGAGTGCGGCGATAAGCCGGATTCCTGCCTCGCGCAGTGTCCGCAAGGCGCCCTCGCGCTGCGGCGGAACCCCAGCGCGGAGTGCATGGGCGATCCGCGCTGGCCGAGCGACTTGATTCTTTCCACCTGGCATCAGGCCGCCACGGGCCACGCGCCGCCGCCTCATTTGGATGGACGGCTAGGGGCTTCCGGCGGCGGGTTCGACAGCCTGCGGCTCGCCTTCGAAACGTCGGACTGGGAACCGGTGCCGCGCACGCCGCTTGACGAAATCGATACCGGCCTCGACCTGAACCGCCGGGACGACGGCCGGCCGCAGGTCCACATCGACGTTCCTCTGTACGGCGGCGGCATGAGCTTCGGGTCGGTCAGCATCCACACCATCCTCGGCAAAGCCCGGGCCGCGGCCGCATGGAACACGTTCACCTGCACCGGCGAGGGCGGCTACCCCGACCGCCTGCGGCCCTATGACGACTATGTAATTACGCAGGTGGCCACGGGACTGTTCGGCGTGCGCGACGAGACGATTCAGCGGGTGCGTATGGTGGAGTTCAAGTACGCGCAAGGCGCGAAGCCCGGTCTCGGCGGGCACCTGCTGGGCGACAAGAACACTCCGGCCGTGGCCCGCATGCGCGAGGCCGTGGCCGGCAACGCGCTCTTCAGTCCCTTCCCGTTTCATAGCGTGTACAGCGTAGAGGACCACAAGAAGCACGTCGATTGGATCCGCGCCGTAAACCCGCGCTGCCTGGTGAGCGTGAAGGTCTCGACGCCCACCGACGTCGATATGGTGGCGGTGGGCAGTTATTACGCCGGGGCGCACATCATCCACTTGGACGGGAGTTACGGCGGCACCGGCGCCGCTCCGGACATCGCCAAGAAGAACATCGCGATGCCCATCGAGTACGCCATCCCCAAAGTGCACAAGTTCCTCGCCGCCGAAGGCATCCGGGATAAGGTCACGCTCATCTGCTCCGGCGGCATCCGCTCGGCCTACGACCTGCTGAAGGCCGTCGCGCTGGGCGCCGATGGCGTGGTGATCGGCACGCCGGAAATGGTGGCCCTGGGATGCGTGCGCTGCGCCTGCTGCGAAAGCGGCCGGGGCTGCCCGCGCGGGATCGCCTCCACCGACCCCGAACTCATGATGTTGATGAGCCAGGAGTGGGCCACGCAGCGGCTCATCAATTTGATCAACGCCTGGCGCGAGCAGATCGTCGACGCGCTTTCGCGGCTGGGCCTGAGGTCCATCCGCGAGTTGCGCGGGCGCAGCGATGCGCTTCGCTTGGTGGTTGACGGCGCGGAGGTGCCCTCATGAGCGCGTTCGCGGAACGGCTGCTGGCCGCCCGGCCGCAGGTTTACACCGGCCGCCCCGTTCTCTCCGAGCCGGCCGAGGAGGGCGGCTGCGGCGTTACCGGGTTCGCCTGCACCGTTCCCATCAAGGGACGGTTCATTTACGAACCCTCGGTGCAGATGCGGAACCGCGGGAACGGCAAGGGCGGCGGCATCGCGGCGGTGGGCTTGGTGCCCGAGGAAATCGGTGTATCCCGTGAAGTTCTCGACACGCATTACCTGCTGCAGATCGCGTTGCTCGACCCTTCCTGCCACGCCGAGCTGGAACGCCGGTTCGTTCTGCCCCATTTCGAGGTGGCGCACTCTCTCCGGCAGCCGCATATCGAAGACTATCGCGCCATCGGTCTGGAAGTCCGCCCGCCGGACGTGCAGCGGTACGTGGTGCGCGTCAAGCCGCAGGTGCTCGCGGCTTTCGCGGAACAGGCGGGGCTGCAAGACCTGCCGCTGCGCTCGCTCGAAGACGAATTCGTGTGGCGGAACTCCTACCAGCTCAACGAGACCTACTACGCTTCCCTGGGCGAGAAGCGCGCGTTCGTGCTCTCGCACGGCAAGGACCTGCTGGTGTTCAAGCTGGTGGGGTACGCCGAGCAGAACGTGGAATATTACCAGCTCCAGGATTTCAAGGCGCACGTCTGGATCGCCCACCAGCGCTATCCCACCAAGGGCCGGGTGTGGCACCCCGGCGGCGCGCATCCGTTCGTCGGATTGAACGAAGCTCTGGTGCACAACGGCGATTTCGCGAATTACTACTCCGTGTGCGAATATCTGCGGCAACGCAACATCCGCCAGCAGTTCCTCACCGATACGGAAGTTTCGGTTCAGCTTTTCGACCTTTGGGACCGCGTTTACGGCTATCCGCTCGAGTACATCATCGAAGCGCTCGCGCCCACCACGGAGAACGATTTCGACCAGTTGCCGCCGCGGAAGCAGGAAATCTACCGGCAGATTCAGGCGACCCACATCCACGCCTCGCCGGACGGCCCGTGGTTCTTCATCATCGCGCGCAGCAAGGAAGGCCAGTTCCAACTGCTCGGCATCACGGATACGGCGATGCTCCGTCCGCAAGTGTTTGCGCTTTCCGATAGCGGGGATGTGCAGATCGGCTTGATCTGTTCGGAAAAACAGGCCATTGACGCCACCCTGCGCAGCCTCTCCCAGGAAGATCCGCGGTTCTGTCCCACGGCCGACAAATACTGGAATGCCCGAGGCGGTTCCAGCACCGATGGCGGCGCGTTTATCTTCACCGTCGCGCCGGACGAAACCGGCCGGATGCGGCTCACCTGCACCGATAAGTTTGGCCGCGCCGTGGAGTTGGATAGCGGCCGGGTCCGGTGCGACCTGCATGATGCGGAATTCACGCCCGGCGAGTCTTTCGAAGATGTCGGGAAGATGCAGCATCAAGGCGACCTGGCCGGCCTTTTCGAATATGCGAAAGGGATTCCCACTTGGCCGGCCGGCAAGCTGCGGCACTTTTATCGCGCCCTGATGCAAGGGGCCGATAGTCCGAAAGCACGCGCCGCGGCCATCGACTTGATGACCATGGTGCGCGACCGCCGTTTGGATACCGGAGACAAGCGCCGCGCCACCATGAATCAGGTTTCGGACGACGCGCTCGACCGGCTCTTCGATTCCGCGCCGCTGTTTGGCGAGCCTGCGCAGGGCTACTGGCGCCGCATCAATCTGGCCACGCGCGGCCGCCTCGCCGGCCCCGAGCCCGGCGAAGAAGTGCTGATCATCGACGCCGAGGGCTTCCCGCCGGAGGGCGACGATTGCGACGCCATGCTCATCCGCGCCGGCATGAAGGCGGGCTGGCGGCGCTTCATCTCTTATCGCCTGCGCGGGCAACGCTTCCATGCGGCCGGACTCGGCCCGGCCACCGACGGCATTCGCATCGACCTCTACGGCTCCAACGGCGACTACGCCGGCAGCGGCATGGATGGACTGGAGCTGCACATCCACGGCAACGCCCAGGATCAGGTAGCCCAGATCGCTAAGCGCGGCAAGCTGGTGATTCACGGCGACGTGGGGCAAACCTTCATGTACGGCGCCAAGGGCGGCGAAGTTTACGTTTTGGGCAACGCCGCGGGCCGGCCGCTGATCAACGCCGTGGGGCGGCCCCGGGTGGTGATCAACGGCACTTGCCTCGACTTCCTGGCGGAATCGTTCATGGCAGGAGATCCGCTGGCGGGCGGCGGCTTCGTGATTCTCAATGGCGTTGAGCACGACGGGCGCGGACGCCTCGTGCCCCTGCCCACGCCCTACCCCGGCAGCAACCTGTTCTCGCTGGCCAGCGGCGGCGCCATGTATATCCGCGATCCGGAGCACAAGCTGGTGGGGCGGCAGCTCAACGGAGGCGCGTTCGCGGAGTTGAGTCCCAGGGACTGGCGCGTGATTCGCCCCTACCTCGAGGAAAATGAGCGCTTGTTCGGCGTGAATGTGCGCGACTTGCTCACGGTGAACGGCGAGCTCCGGCCGCCCGAAGAAGTTTACCGCAAGGTATGCGCCGTCAAGCTCTCGGTCTTGGCCGCTGAGGAGGTGAAGATATGACAGCCGCGGCCGCCGGCATCGAAATCGGAGACTTCGGCGGCTTCGCCCGGGAAGTGAAGGCTCGAAGCGGGGCTTCGCCGATGAGTTGTCTCCAGTGCGCCAAGTGTTCGAGCGGCTGTCCGGTGGCCGGCCGGGCCGACTTAAGGCCCCACGAAGCCGTGCGCCTGGTGCAGATGGACCAGCGCCAGGCGGTGCTGGCGAGCCGCTTTATTTGGGAGTGCACCTCCTGCCAGACCTGCGCCACGCGGTGCCCGCAGAACGTGAACCCTGCCGCCATGAACGACGCGCTGCGCGCCATGAGCCGGGCGGCGGGCGCGGTGGTTGCCGGCGCGGACTCCCCCGCGTTCCACGACGTCTTCCTCGACGCCGTTCGCCGCCGGGGACGGGTTTCCGAGTTAAGCCTGATGATGCGCTTCAAGCTGCGCACCAGGCGGTTCTTCCGGGATGCCGGTAAAGCGCCGGTCATGCTGCTGAAAGGCAAGCTGCCGCTGACCGGAAAGCGCGTCGCCGGGCGGGCCGGCCGCGAGGCAATGTTCCGCAAGGCCGCCGAGGGAGGCGCCGAATGAGTTACGTCTTCTTTCCCGGCTGCTCGCTGGCGGGCACGGCCAAGGATTTCCATAAATCGGCTATGGCCGTAGCTGCCAAGCTGGGGCTCGATCTGCCCGAGCTCAAGGACTGGATCTGCTGCGGCTCCACCTCCGCGCACGCCGGCGATCCGCTGCTGGCCGACGCGTTGCCGGCGCAGAGCCTTTCCCTGGCCGGGGGCACCACCGTGGCGGTGGCTTGCGCGGCCTGCTATAGCCGGCTGAAGACTGCGAACCACCACATCGCCGGCGATCCTGAATTACGCGCCCGAGTGGCTCAGGTGACCGGAAGGGACTACGACGGCCGCACGGAGGTGCGGCACCTGCTCGAAATCCTCTGCCGCGATCTCGGCGTCGCACGCGTTGCCCAGGCCATCCGGCGCCCGTTGGGAGGACTCCGGGTGGCGTGTTACTACGGATGCCTTCTCTCGCGCCCGCCGGAAGTCACCAACTTCGACGACCCGGAGAACCCGATGTTGATGGACCGCCTGCTGGAAGCGGCCGGCGCAGTTCCCCTCGAGTGGCCGCATAAGACCGAGTGCTGCGGCGCCAGCGCATCCATCACCGACCCCGGCGTGGTGGTGGAGCTTACCCGCCACATTCTCGAAATGGCGCAGGCCGCGGGCGCGGAGTGCATCGCCACTGCGTGCCCGCTCTGCCAACTGAATCTCGATCTCCGGCAAAAAGACGTCAAAGCCAGATTCGGGCGCCGGTACAATCTGCCGGTGTTCTACTTCACGCAACTGCTGGGTCTGGCCATGGGCTGCCCGGCGAAAGACCTGTCGCTGGCGAGCCTGATTGTGGCGCCGCACCGGTTGCTAAAAGCAAAGGGGATTGGCGCTGAAGCATGACGAAGATTGACAACAACGGACACGGCGGGCATGCGCCGGAAGCGCTCGGCGCCGTGCTGGTCTGCGGCGCCGGCATCGCCGGCATCCAGGCTTCCCTCGATCTCGCCGAAAGCGGCTTCAAGGTCTACCTGCTCGATCCGTCGCCGGCTATCGGCGGACGCATGGCTCAGTTGGACAAGACCTTCCCCACGGGCGATTGCGCCATGTGCATCCTCTCGCCCAAGCTCGTCGAATGCGCGCGCAACAAGAACATCGAGATCATCACGCTGGCCGATGTGGAAGGCATTTCCGGCGCGCCGGGCCGCTTCAAAGTCAGGCTCCGCCAGAACCCGCGCTATGTTGACGCGAAGAAGTGCAACGCCTGCGGCGACTGCGCCACGGCGTGTCCGGTAAGCCTGCCGAGCGAGTTCGACCGCAGCCTGGGAACGCGCAAAGCGGTATTCCGTCCCTATCCCCAAGCCATTCCCAACGTCTTCGGAATCTCCAAAGCGGCCGGAACGGCGCCCTGTAAAAGCGGCTGTCCGGCGGGAGTGAATGCGCAAGGATACGTAGCCTTGGTCGCTGCGGGCAAGTTCAAAGAGGCGTACGCGCTGGTCCGCGAGCGTTGTCCGCTGCCGTCTGCTTGCGGCAGGGTGTGCCAGCATCCCTGCGAGGCCGCTTGCAACCGCCGGGAAATCGATCAGCCGGTCGCTATCCGCGACCTCAAGCGTTTTGTCGCCGATTACATTGACGCGAACCCCTCCGAGTATCCGCCCGCCAAACCGGCGGCGGTGAAACTGAACGCCAGCGTCGCCATCATCGGCGGCGGTCCGGCGGGTCTCACCGTAGCCGCGGACCTCGCGCTGCAGGGCTATAGCACGACGATCTTCGATGCGCAGCCCCACCTGGGCGGCATGTTGCGTTACGGCATTCCCGCCTATCGCCTGCCCAACGACGTGCTGGACAAAGAGATTCGCTACATCCTCGACTTGGGCGTGGTGGCCAGGACCAACACGCGCGTGGCGGACCCAAAGAGCCTGCTGAAGTCCGCTCCGGAGCCGGGGCCGTTCGACGCGGTTTTCGTGGCCCCGGGCGCCTGGGTCAGCCGGAAGATGCGCATCCCTGGTGAAGACGCCGACAACGGCGGCGTCCTGGAGGGTCTGGATTTTCTCTACCAGGTAAACCATGGCAAAAGGCCGCAGATCGGGCACAAGGTAATCGTGATCGGCGGCGGCGATGTCGCCATGGATGCGGCCCGCTGCGCGCGGCGGCTCGCCGGCGTTAAGTCCGTGCAAATCGTCTACCGCAGAAACCGGGCCGAAATGCCGGCGCACCCGTGGGAAGTGGAGGAAACCATGGCGGAAGGCATCACCTTCCGCATGGATCTGGGTCCCGCGAAGATCGAAACCCGCGACGGCAAAGTCGCCGCCATGGCGTTTCACCCGCGCATTCCCGGCTCCGGTCTGACCCGGCAGACCGAGCCTCGCTTCGACGAGTCGCAAACCGTGGTCATCGACGCCGATACCATCATCGTGGCGGCCGGGCAGAGCGTTGATTCGGCCGGCTTGGGCGTGGCCACCGGATCGAGCGGCCGCATCACCGCCGATAAGAAAACGCTGGCCACCAGCTTTCCGGGCATTTTCGCCGGCGGCGATGGCGTGCTGGGTCCGGCCACCATTGTGGACGCCATGGCCCAGGGCCACCGGGCGGCCGAGGCGATTCACGCCTACCTCTCCTGCACTGCCGTCAAAGCTCCGGCTGAAACCGCCAGCGCCGAGCCGGCCCCCAATCCCAATCCCAACGCGCCGCGGCAGCACCGCATCGAAATGGCGCGCGAGCCGATGGACGCCCGCATGCGCTCGTTCGCCGAGATCGAGCACGGCTATACGGCGGAACAGGCCATCGCCGAGGCGAAACGCTGCCTGGCGTGCGGCCTGTGCTGCGAGTGCATGGAGTGCGTGAAAGCCTGCTCGGCCGGAGCGATACGCCACGATCAGCGTGCCCAGGAACGCGAACTCGGCGTCGGCAGCGTGATTCTCACCCCGGGCTTCGAGGAGTTCCGGGCGTCGCTGCGCGGGGAGTTCGGCCACGGGCGCTACCCGAACGTTCTCTCGAGCGTGCAGTTCGAGCGCATGCTCTCGGCGGCGGGGCCCACCGGTGGCGTCGTCCGGCGTCCCTCGGACCGCGGCGAAGTCAAGCGCATCGCCTTCATCCAGTGCGTGGGCAGCCGCGACGCGGCGCGGGGAGCGGGATACTGCTCTTCCATCTGCTGCATGAGCGCCACCAAGGAAGCCATGGTCGCCCTCGAACACGCGCACGGCAGGAACCTCGAAATATCCATCTTCTGCATGGACGTCCGGGCGTTCGGCAAGGAATTCGACAGCTACGTGGACCGCGCCCGCCAGCAGCATGGCGTAAAGTACATCCGCGCCATTCCCTCCCGGGTGGTGGAGCTGCCCGGCTCCAGAACACCGCGCGTCCGCTATTTCGACGAACAAGGCGCCGAGCAACAGGAGGATTTTGACCTCGTCGTTCTCAGCGTGGGCATGCAGGTCCCCGCCCGCGTGCGGGAGATGGCCGCGCGTCTGGGCGTCAAAACCAACGAATACGGCTTTGCCGAGACCCAGCGGCTGGCCCCGCTGGCGGCGTCCAAACCGGGCATCTACGTCGCCGGCGCTTTCCAGGAGCCGAAGGACATCCCCGAATCCGTGGCTCAGGCGTCCGCGGCGGCCGCTTGCGCTATGGAGCAGCTCACGGCTTCGCGCGGCGCCATGATCCAGCGCCACGAATATCCGTGGGAGCGCGACGTTACCGACGAAGCGCCGCGCGTGGGCGTCTTCGTTTGCCACTGCGGGCACAATATCGCTTCGGTGATCGACGTTAAGGAAGTAGCGGAAGAAGCCTCCCGCCTGCCGAATGTCTGCCACGCCGAGGCGAACCTCTATACGTGTTCGGATACGAGCCAGCAGCATATTAAGGAGATGATCGTCAAGCACCGGCTCAACCGGCTGATGGTGGCTTCCTGTTCGCCGCGCACGCATGAGGCGCTCTTCCAGGAGACGCTGCGGGAGAGCGGGCTGAACCAGCACCTGTTCGCCATGACCAATATCCGCGACCAGTGCTCCTGGGTTCATAAGGACGATCCCCAAGCGGCCACCGACAAGGCCGTGGAGTTGACCGCGATGGCCGTGGCCCGCGCCCGGCGGCTTAAAGCGCTGCCCACCGGCAGCCTGCCGGTAACCGCGTCCGCGCTGATCATCGGCGGCGGGCTGGCTGGCATGACCGCCGCGCTCGGCATCGCCGACCAGGGATTCGACGCGCACCTGGTGGAGAAAGAAGCGCATCTCGGCGGCATGCTCCGCAACTGCTACACGACGCTCGAGGGGGCCGATGTGCAGGCCTATCTCCAGCAGCTAATCGCCCGGGTCGAGAAAAACCGCAGGATCAAGGTTTATCTGAACGCTACTCCCAAGGCGATCGGCGGCCACGTGGGCGCTTTCCGCACTCTGCTGCACGTCGCCGGCGAGGAAAATGCCAAAGCCATCAGCCACGGCGTCGTCATCGTCGCGGCCGGCGGGCGCGAGCGTCCGACTTCGCTGCACCTGCACGGGCAAAATCCGCACGTGATGACGCAGAGCAAGCTGGAAGCGGCGCTGGCCGGCGGCCGCCTGCCGGCCGAGCTCACCGGCAAGCAGAATCCCACGGTGGTGATGATCCAGTGCGTCGAGAGCCGCAACGCCGAGCATCCGTATTGCAGCCGGGTATGCTGCTCCGAGGCCATCAAGAATGCGCTGGAGATCAAGCGGCGCCTGCCGGAGGCGAACGTGGCCGTGCTGGCGCGCGATATTCGCACTTACGGCTTCCGCGAACTCTATTTCCAGGAAGCGCGCGAGCGGGGAGTGCTCTTCATCCGCTATGCGGAAGAGAGCGCCCCGCAAACCTCCGAAGAAGACGGCCGGCTCAAAGTCACGGCCCGCGATGTCAATACCGGCCACGACATCACATTGCGTCCCGATCTGCTCGTGCTTTCCACGGGCATCGCACCGGCGGCGGATAATCCGGCCCTTTCCGGTCTGCTGCGCAGCGCGCTGACGGCCCACGGCTTCTTCCTGGAAGCGCATCCCAAGCTCCGCCCGGTGGACCTCGCCAATGAAGGCGAGTTCGTGTGCGGACTTTCCCACTCGCCGCGCTCCCTGGACGAGACCATCGCGCAGGCGCAGGCGGCGGTCGGCCGGGCCGCTACCGTGCTCTCCAAGACGCATCTGGAAATTCCCGGACAAGTCGCCAAAGTTGCTCCCGAAACCTGCGTGGCCTGCGCCACGTGCGTGCGGACCTGTCCGTATGGCGCCCCCGCCATCAATAGTCTCAACAAAGCCGAAATCCAGGGCGCCAAGTGCATGGGATGCGGAAGCTGCGCGGCGGCCTGCCCGGCCCGGGCGATCACGCTCCAGCACCACGAAGACCAGGCGCTGGTGGCCATGCTCGATGAGTTGCTCGTCGAGGGAGTAAGCGTATGAGTTCCGCGAATCACGGCCGTGCTACGGCGGCGGAGAACGCCTGGGGCCGGAAGTCCGCAGCCGGGTGGGAACCGAAGATCATCGCCTTCTGTTGCAATTACTGCGCCTATGCCGCGGCCGATCTGGCCGGCTCGCAGCGCATGCAGTATCCCCCCAATGTGCGCATCATTCATGCGCCGTGTACCGGGAAGGTCGAGATGGAGCACATCCTCGACGCGTTCGAAAAAGGGATCGACGGCGTGCTGGTGGCCGGATGCCTCGAAGGCGGGTGCCATTTCCTGGAAGGCAATTTGCGCGCGCGTAAGCGCACCGACCGCATCCGCGAGCTGCTCGACGAGATCGGCGTCGGCGGCGAAAGGCTCCGGATGGTGAACCTCTCGGCCGCCATGGCGCCAACATTTGTGGAATGCGTCCAGCAGACTGTGGAAGCGGTTCGGTCGCTCGGCCCCAGCCCGCTCCGGACGTCTCAGAAAGCCAGCCCGCCCCGGGCAGATCAGAAAGAAGGTCTAGCATGATCGTCGCCTCTCCCAAACCCGTTACCGAACTCAAGAATATCGTCGCGCGCCACGATAAGGTGCTGTTTGTAGGGTGTGGCACGTGCGTCACGGTCTGCCTGGCCGGCGGCGAGCGAGAGGTAGGCATTGCCGGCTACGCCATTCGCATGGCCCGCAAGCTCGAAGGCAAGCCGATCGAGCTCGCGCAGGTCACCATCGAGCGGCAGTGCGAAAACGAGTTCATCAAGGACCTGGCGGAGCCGGCGGCAAAAACCGGCGCCATCGTTTCCTTCGGCTGCGGCGCGGGCGTTCAAGCTATCGCCGAGCGCTTCCCTGACAAACCGGTCTATGCCGGCGTCAATACCCAGTTCCTGGGGATTTTGGAAGAGCAGGCTGTCTGGACGGAGAAGTGCCTCGGCTGCGGCGATTGCATGCTCGCCGATTTCGGCGGCATCTGCCCCGTCACCCGCTGCGCCAAGCGGATGCTGAATGGACCTTGCGGCGGCTCCACCGAAGAGCATTGCGAAGTCAATGCCGAAACGCCGTGCGCGTGGCAACTGATTTACGCGCGCCTGAAGCAAATCGGCCAGCTCGACCGTCTCGAGCATCTCGTTCCGCCCAAGGACTGGCGCCCGGCCTGGCATTCCGGCCCGCGCAGAATGGTCCGGCAAGAGCATCAAATATAGGGGCGTTTGACGTCTCCCGTCTCCGGTCCCCGGCCAGCGAACCGTTTGTCGTTTCTCGTTCTTCGCTTCTCGTTTCACGCTCCGCGCCCCCAGAGGTGGCACTGGTGGCCTTGAGCCTGCCCTGAGCTTGTCGAAGGGTCCGCGGGCCCTGCCTGCAAACCGTTTCTCGTTTTTCGTTTCTCGTTTCACGCTCTGCCGAGGGTAACGCTGACGGCCTTGAGCCTGCCCTGAGCTTGTCGAAGGGTCGGCGGGCCCTGTTTGTGGAAAACAAGATTCTCAACCAGGCTAGCGCCGAGCTTCAAGCGAGCAAGCTGGATAGCCGTCAGCGGTCAGCAATCAGCCGAAAGCGGAGCAGCAAGATGCTCAACAAATCAAGGTTATCAACCTTCTCAACCTGTGCATCATCATCCACGTCGAAGGTCGCCCTGCAGCACTCCTATTGTCTCGTTTTATATAGCGAAACGTATCGTTGAGGGAAGATAGTCAAGGTTCTCAACATTCGCACGTCTGGCCGGACGGTCCTCCGGGTCCCGGTGTGCCGCCTCCTAATTCAATTGTCAATAAACCTCCGATCGCGGCTTCCCCTGGAAGAGGCGCAGCGCCGCCATTGGTGCGGCAGCCGCCGGTTCCTAGCTGCTAACCGCCAGCTACCAGCTACTGCCCGTGGCCCCTAGCTGCTAACCCCTAGCCACCAGCTACTATGTGCGCTCAGAATGCGGCGAGTAGTTCGCGGATGGCTTTCTCCAGCGCGGGCAGCTTATTGGACACGATGTCGGCCCTAAAATCCCTGGGCATAGGTGGCTTCCTTCAGAATTATGGAGCGCAATCTCGGTTTGATGGAGTCTGCGAGAACCAAATCCACGCGGCACTTGAATAAATCCTCGAGGAACAGCTTCACGTCCATGTAGGCATCGAAAGACTTACGCTCGAACTCGACGACAAAGTCGAGATCGCTGGCCGCCCCCGCCTCGCCCCGAGCCGCCGAGCCAAAAAGGCCCAGCCGCTTCACACCCATACGGCGGAGCACTTCCTGGTTCGCAGCGATGGCTTTCATTACTTCTTCGGCCGCTCCCATCATGCCCTCCTCAGCGCCCGGTGACCTGCGCCTCGACTGTAGCATAAACCGCTTCTCCGCGCCCCGCCAGGGCACGAATCGGTTTTTGGGGCTGACCGGGGTTTGCAGGCCCCTCAGAGGCCTCGGCGCTCGGCCCCTAGCTACTAGCCGCCAGCTACCAGCTACTGCCATTGCTTATTCCGGCCGATGTCGATCAGCATTCCGGCGTGAAGCCGATCAGCGGCCGGGCTTAGCCGCAATGCGCAGACACACCTCAGCCTTACAAATCGGAAGCGAAAACCTGGGCGCTTCCGCGGGTGCGAGTGAGTCCGGGCGACTGCGGCGTCCACAGCAATACTCGTTATATAACGATACTGTTACGTTGTCAAGACGTTTTTCAGGGAAAAATTTGCTGTCCTGGCCGGACGCCGCGGCGGGTTGTACGGCGTTGTGGATGCCGGAGGCCGAGTGGAGATTGGGGTCTCTGCTCCGCCGGGTTGTGGTTTCCAATGGGAACGTCCCGTCTGTCCCGCAGAGGCCGTCCCGCAGAGGCCTGTCCCGCAGAGGCCCCGCAGAGGCCCACGCATGGCAGGGCCTAGATCCGAAACCAGGTCGTGGGCGGTGATGAAGTAAGCGCCGAACCAGCCTGAATCGCAGCTTTGGCCAGCGCCACGCTCAGGTGGGTCTTACGCAGGCCCGGCGGCTCGACGAATATCGCATTGCTTGCCTCGCGGATGGACCGTAGCGCCCGCAACTCCCGCACTTGGCAGATTTCCCTCCACCCCAGGGCTCAGCCTTGGGTCGCTCCTTGCGCATAGCGCTTCCGATAAGTGCCTTAGTTTGTGCACGCTAGCATTGCGCACCAGCTCTCAATCTGCAAGCAGTTTCCCGCGATCTTTCTACCGCCCTTTTCAAGGGCCGTGACTCCCAGTACAACGATCCTTCCGCTTTGCGCCTGCCTCCATCCACTCGAAAACACGTGATTTCGGGACGCTCCAGAGCTGGTGCACCGTGCCGGAAAATCCAGGAGCTGAGGGGATGATCGTCAAGGTGGCGGAATATGTCCCAGGACGGGTTTTGAAGCCCCGAGATGATCTACTGCGCTTTGCGCGGCTCGCCCGGTGAATAGACCGAATTAGAGACTTGCTTACCGGGCTGGAAGATCGGTCGCCATGGGTTTCTTCTGTCGAAAAAGAGAACTTGTGGAATTGTCCTTTTTGGTTGACTTTAACCCTAAGTGAGGTGTGAAATTGAAGGCCAAGTAAATTATGCATGAACGCCTGAATCTGAACGGAAACGCCTATGCGATGGTAACCTCGACCAACGACACCGCGGTCGTGTTTGTCCATGGTTTGCATGGACATCCTGAAAAGACATGGCGGCAGTTTCAGACTCTGGTTGACCACGAAACCGTATCGGCAATGTATCCGTGGTGGACAAGCTGCGACGAGTTTTTTTATTCCTACAACAGCGATGATCAAATTGACCCCAATACTATAAAGCTGTCGGCTTTCGTCTCCAGGGTATTTCCTGTCCCAATGTGGGACTTAATTGGAGCCGGGCGCACCCTCCCGCGAAGGCGTTATGAGAGGCTCATGTTGGTAGGCCATTCGGAAGGTGGCGTTCTTGTTCGCTCGGTGGTTCTCCATCAGGTACAAAAATACAACCGTCTGGGCAGGGAGGACCTCGCTCGAGCTCTTGAATCAGATCCGATCTTGAAGGCGAACTTGCGTCTTTTTGCCCCAGCAACATGGGGCGCCTTGGTGTCTGGCTGGAAGGGGGTTCTCCTGCGTTCTCCAATTTTGGGGGATTCGCTCGAACCCCTATTGTCCTCATCGCCCGGATATCAGCAACTGACAGCACAGTCGCCAATGCTTCAAGATATTCGGATGCGGACCGTGGAGTGTGCCCGCCGGTATCCGGCGATTACGGCTTTTCGGGCGCAGAACCTCTTTGGCACGCAGGATCGCCTTGTATGCTTTGGAGCCCTCGCAACGGATCCTCCTGCGGAGTACGAGCAAGGCTGCACTCACACATCGATTTGCAAACCAACTGTGAGCTATTTGCGGCCATTGGCCTTTGTGAGGCACGATGAATTCAACCTCCCATGCTCAGGACGAGCTGCAGCGGTTTGACGGTGATTTTTTTCGCGCAAGGGGCGTACAGGAGATTGCTGTCTCCGGGCGTCAGTTCGACGCCGTTGCCGATATGGAGGCCCTCGCTTGGCTGGCTCTCGGCGTAGAACTTGGGGTATTTCCCGCAGAATCCGCCGACGATCTCTTGAATAGGTACCGTCAGAGGCTTTCTGCATCGCTAGAGCACGTCGAGCGGCTCGGCTCATCAAAGTTTTTTCCCGCCCGGATACAGACTGTACTGGATCAGTTTGCCGGAGGGCATCGCATCGCGGAAATCAGATATGCCGAGCGCCTCAGCAGCGGCTTATTGGATACAAGACTGGTCGAAATGCTCATTCACGAGGCAGGGGAAACCTTTCAGGACAGTGCACTCGTCGTGCCCCTGAGGTTCCAAAGTACGGAGGAGTGGGCCGTCATCTTTGAGGACAGCCCTGACCCGGCCGCTCTCTTGTCCGGAGAACCACGGACCTCGATGGACCGCTTGTTCCAAGGTTATCTTTCCTTCATTGATCATGCAGGAACGCTTCATGGTATCGTTTCCGACCTGCGAAACGACGATGCCAACAGTTATCCTGTTCGTGAACTGGAATATCGAGTCCGTGCGATCCACCGCTGGAGGGTGGACTTACTGGACCCCGAGGTTCGCCAACGGTTTGTACATCTGACGGCGATTTTTATCCGAGCAATCCTGGATGATGACGAGCTAATGCAGCTCGGTTTTGATACGCAGGGCCTCCTTTACAAGATTGAAACCGTATGTGCTCAGTGGAGCGGCGATACCGAATTCACCATGAATATTCCAACCGGTTTTCGGACATGGAGAGCGGCCAGTTCCTGATTCGACGCCACCGTTGTCGGATGCTTCTCCACGGGTCAAGCTAAGGCCATTTTGCTACTCGTTGGCGCCGCTGCCCCCTGGTCACCTAGCCCAACTTCCGCAGTTCGAGCGGAATGACAACTTTTTTCGTGCCTATCTGAGCACCTCGGATTCAGCAAGCCCATTTGTTTGCAATGCTGCCTTGGCACCGGGTTTGCTTGGATTGCGGAAAAGCCGATGTAGTGACGACCAACCCTCTTGAATCCGTGTCCACAATGCGTAGCATGGCGGCATGTACCTGCGGCGTTGTTACCGAAGCAAGAATGGTAAGCGGCACGCGTACTGGGCCTTGGTCCAGAGTTACCGCACCGCACGCGGGCCGCGGCAGCGAGTCGTGGCCTGGCTGGGGGTGATGGACGAGCAAGGCCGTCTGGGCGTCAAGCGTTGTGCCGCCGACGAAGATGCGCAACAACACGGTCTCTTCGGCCAACCGGCAGCGGAAACCCGGGGAAAGACGGGCCGTTTCTTTCTTTCCCGCATCACGGTCTGTCAAAGCTGAGCTTCTGCTGTCGATCCTGGTCAGGTTTCTTGGGACGACCGCCGTTCTGAGGACGGAGCAAGACCGTATCTCGCGCAAGCGGACAGGTGCTCGCGCCACAAGCAAGCCCATTTTCACCACTCGTGGAGAGTTCGAGTCGCGGGCGGCGGCCAGCGGGCAGGCGGGCAGGCGGGAGAGAATACAGGAGTCAGGAGTCAGGAGTTAGGAGGGGGCCGGAAGAGGATTTGGCCGTTGCGCGGGCTCGGCAATGCGGTTCCGCACACGGGGCCCGCCGACGGGGCCGTCGGCGCTACCCTACCGGCCAACGACCGCGGACCAACGACCCCGGTTATGTCGAGAATCTTGTTTTCCCCAGGCAGGGCCCGCCGACCCTTCGGCGGGCTCAGGGCAGGCTCAAGGCCGTCAGCGCTACCCTTGGCGGCGCGAAGCCGGCCGACGACCGAAATACCACTCGTGCGAATGTTGATGGTGGTGAGAATCTTCCTATCCCCACGCAGGGCCCGCGGGCGAGGCCGCCCGCGCTACCTTAAACGTGAAACGGTTCGCACACGGGGCCCGCCGACGGGGCCGCAATGCATAGATCCTTCAGCCCGCCAAGAGCGCGGGCCTCAGGATGACACACGCTGGCGGGAGACGGGGGACCGGAGACGGGAGACGACCCGCTCACGCCAGGGTTTCGTCGAGCCAGTTGTAGATGCGGAAATCGCGGTAACCGGGGGCATTCACCTCGCAGTGCAAGGCCGCTCCCTGTTCGGCCGTAAAATCGAGCAAGGTTTTCGGGCAGCGCAGCATGCCGTAAAGTTCCCGCGCCTGCCCGGGGAAAAACGGCTCCGCCTCGGGATTCGTGACGAGCATGGGACAGCGAATTCCGGCCGCCACGTCCTTCAGGTCGTATTGGCGGACGCTTTGAAAGACGTCGTAATACGAGGTCATTCCGTAAGGCCGCATGCGAAATGCCATCATGATTTTCATCCGCCGGTTGAAGCGGACCACCATGCCTACCTCGCGGTCGAATTTCTCCTTCTCGCCGGCATCCAGCAGCCTGATCAGCGATTTGGGCAGACGCCGGGTCCAGGTCTCTGCGAGATTGCATACGCCGGGATCGGCGATGCCCGCGGCAATGCGATGCTCGAACGCCAGGGCGCGGGGCGCCCAGTAACCGCCCTGGCTGACGCCGGCCAGGGCAATGCGCTTCGCGTCCACCTCGGGATGCGCCAGCGCAAAATCCACGACCGGCGTGATCACCTTTTCCCAGTCGGGCCGGAAATACAGTTTCTTCAGCCAGAGCGCGTCACCCTGGCCGGGCCCGTTGAAGGTGAGGCAGTTATAGCCGCGCGCCAGCGCGCCGGCGCCTCCCATTACGAACATGTCCAGCTCGGAGGCGTCCGAGCCGTTGTTCAGGATCATCAGCGGCCGGCGCTGCCTGGCATCGGAGGCGCGAAAGAGCCAGCCAGTGAGCGCGGTGCCTTCGTAGGGAATCTCGACGCGCTCCACCGGAGGCGTGAACCGCGCCGCCGCCTCCGCCCAGCAGCTCTCGTATTGCTTCCAGGTGGGCAGCAGCCGCGCGGGGTCCGCGGTTCCGTCGAGGAAATAGAGGGAGGAAAAGTAGTAGTTCGCAGCCCAGAGATAAGCTTCCCGCGCGCTTACGTCATGGTTCTTCTGCCGGGCCTCTTCGGCCCATCCCTCCGCTTCAGCGCCGGCCGCATAAAACGCCCGGTAGGCAGACTCGAAATCTCCATCAGTAATCTGCGACGCGATGGCGAAGACTTTTCCCGGATTCGCGCACCCGTAATACGAAGCCCCCAGGGCGATCCGGGTGGTGAAGTCGAAGGTTAAATCGGAGAAGAGCCGGCCGGAGAGAAATTCGGCCGCCTGTTTCCGCGCGCGGTGATGGAAGTATTCGCCGCCCGCAACGCCGCCCGCGGCCGCGCCGGTGGCGGCCAAGGCCGCCGCGCCGAGAAAACGGCGCCGCGTCAGGCCTGGTGGTGGCGTGTCGCTCACAGTTGTTGCCACGGATGGACCTCGAGAGTGGCTAGTTTTTTGAGTTGCAAAACGGCATTATTGTACACCCGTGCCCTTGGTTTATTTATGAACGGCAGCGAGGTGCCACCGGGCCTAAAGGCCCAAGTTTTAAGGGCATTTGGTTCGTCGGTCCCGCCATGCGGGACCGACGCTTCCACCCTCAAACCGGACATTACTTGTTCGCCCATGACGCGGGGTTGATCGTCTTTGAATAATTAAATTGGACGGTGCCGGCCGAGAAGAGATGGGCCATCTGAAATATTGTGGCCCAGCCTGGATGCCTCCGGAACGGTTCTTACGCCCGCTACGCGGGCTGGGGCTTCTCTCCCCAACGCCCACCCCAGGCTTACGCCTGGGGCTACCATATGCCGCCCGCTACGCGGGCTTCGGCCTTGGTCGCGTCTTTTTTTCCACGCCCCGCGGAGCGGGACCGGTGCTTCCACTACCGTGGCTAAAGCCACCGCAGGCGGGCGCCGGTGACGCGGGGCTGAAGCCCCGCTCTTCCACCGTAATGCGGGACCCACGCTTCCACCCTCAAAACGGTCCCGGCGCGCTCAGGCAATGGCGCGCTTGCGGAAGGCGCGCACGGCCTTGTCTTCGCCGTCGTAAACGTCGAAGACAGTCAGCAGTTTCGTGACTTGCAGCAAATCGCCGACCCGTTCCGTAAGGTTCGCCAACTTGATATCGGCGCCGCGGCTGCGCGCGCTGGTGAACAGGCTGACCAGCGTTCCCAGGCCGCCGCTGTCGATATACGTGACCTCCCCGAGATTGAGCACGATCTGCCGGGTTTCCTTGAGCAGATCTTTCACCGTGTTGTGCAGCGCCGTCGTCTCATCGCCGAAAACAATGCGTCCGCTACAGTCGAGCACTACGATACCGTCCAACAGCCGCTTTTTTAACTTGAGCATCATGAAAATCCCCTCCGGTTGCCGGCTGCCGCAAGCATCATGCGGCGGAAATAAACTGGTTTCGCACCCGTCTTATTTGTTCGATGTGGCGCTCGGCGTGTCCGCTGGAGCCTTCCACCAGGTCCCTGAGCGTGAGCTCGCCGCGTTCCTCGTGCTTGCCGGTATTCTGCCATGCGGAATCCGGCAAGTTGCGCAGCAGGCGCGCCGTGCTGCGCCGCAAAGCGCGAAACACGTCCAACGATTCCTGCGGCGATTGGCGCGTGTAGCCGAGACCCTCGGCCCACTTATCCTGGTCGAAGCCCTTGAGCGGCGATCCCGGCTCGGCCGCCACCCAGCGCAGGCGTCCCGCGATCACCAGCTCGGCATCGGCCAAATGCGCGGCAAGCTGCCGGATCGTCCATTTGCCGGGCGCCGGGGCGCGGTCGAGCACGGATTCGGGCACATTGCGCAGCGCTTCTTCAAGACTGGCCGCGCCTTGCTCGAAACGGCGAATCAGATTCTCGTTTTCGGACATGAGATAACCCCCGGGCAAATAGTTTATCCAATATTCAGGTTGGATGCTTAAAAGGACGGTTAAAACCCACCAGGAAACACAGGAAAGATTTCAAATTTTAAATTTCAAATTTGAAATTTAACATCTGCCTTTGCGCCCTTTGCGCCTTCCGCGTCCTTTGCGTTCCCGGCCCCGTCGGCGGTTTCCGGCGGCAAAACGCGCGCCATCGACGACGTATAATAAACAGGATCCAATGGGCTATACCGTACTGGCACGCAAATACCGGCCACAGAACTTCAGCGAGGTCATCGGCCAGGAGCATGTGACGCGCACCCTGCGCAATGCGCTGGAGCAGGGCCGCGTCGCCCACGGCTACATTTTCAGCGGACACCGGGGCATCGGCAAGACCACGGTGGCGCGCATTCTGGCCATGGCGCTGAACTGCCGTTCGGCCGCGCAGCCGGTGGCGGAGCCGTGCGGCACGTGCGATTCCTGCGTGGAAATCCGGGAAAGCCGTGCGGTGGACGTGATTGAAATCGACGCCGCCACCAACCGCGGCATCGACGAAATCCGCGAGCTGCGCGAGGCCGCGCGCTACCGCCCGGCCCGCGACCGCTATAAGATTTATATCCTCGACGAAGCGCACCAGATCACCGACGCGGCTTTCAATGCCCTGCTGAAGACCCTGGAGGAGCCGCCCGGCCATATCGTCTTCATGATGGCCACCACCCAGGCGGAAGACATTCCGCAGACCATCCGCTCGCGCTGCCAGAATTTCAGTTTTCATGCCGTGAAGTTCGACGATATCGTGGCGCACTTGCGCAGCGTGGCGGAGCGCGAGCAGATCGAGGCCGGCGAGGACGCTCTGGCGCTGTTGGCGGAAGCCGGCGACGGGTCGATGCGCGACGCGCTGAGCATCATGGACCAGGCCATCGCCTGCTGCGGCCGGCAGTTGACCGGCGAGAGCCTGCGCCCGCTGATCGGCGCCGTGCCCGGCGAGGTGCTGGAAGATATGCTGGGCGCGGTGCAGCGCAATTCCAGCGAAGAGATGCTGCGCCTCACCGATAAGCTGGTAAGCGAAGGCCGCAGTCCGGCGCACTTTGCGCGCCAGATGGTGGGTTTCCTGCGCAATGCTTTGGTGGCCAAGGTGGCCGGCAGCCAGTCGCCGCTGCTGCAGATTTCGAGCGACGAACGCGCCCGCGCCGCGCGGGTGGCGGAGTGGTTCAGCGAGGAGGACCTGGCCCGGTTCCTGCAGATCATGCTGCGCACGCATTTTGAGCTGGGCTATAAGCAGGAACAGCGGTTCCTGCTGGAGCTGGGTTTGCTGAAACTGGTCCATGCCCAGCGCCTGCTGCCGCTGGAGCAATGGATGAGCGGCGCGGAAGTGGCGGGCGCCCCGCGTCCGGCGGCTGCGGCCGCTCCGGCGCCGGTTGCGCCGCCGCTTTTCTCTTCCGCGCCGCCGCGCGCCGCCAACCCGCCCTTTGCCGCCGGCTTGGCGCGCAAGAGCCCGGAGAGGCCCAAGGCTCCTCCCGGCCCGGGCGCGGAGATGGAACCTGGCGGAGGGTCCGAACAGGCGGATCTGCGCCGGCAGGTGGCGGAAGAGCCTGTCATCCGGCGCATACAGGAAAAGTTTGGGGCCGAAATCCGGTCGGTAATCGACTATCACGACAAGAAATGAGCTAAACAAGGAACGGGAATGGGCGGATTCAATCCAAAACAACTGCAGGAAATGATGTCCATGGCGCGCCGCCAGTATGAGGAGCTGCAGCGCCAGATGCAACAGACCGTGGTCGAGTCGTCCGCCGGCGGCGGCAGCGTGACCGTGAAGATGAACGGGCAGAAGCACGTGCTGGCCGTCAAAATCGACCCCGAAGTCCTGAAGTCGGGCGATGTGGAGATGTTGCAGGATTTGATTGCGGCCGCGGTGAATGGCGCCGCGCAGAAGGTGGACGAGACCATGCAGACCAACGTGGGCGGAATGCTGGGAGGACTGCAGGGACTGCTGTAGAGATGCCATGTCTAAGTTTGCCGAGCCGATGGCTCGTTTGATCGACGAACTGAAGAAGCTGCCCGGAATCGGCGGCAAGAGCGCGCAACGCCTCGCTTTCCACATTCTGCGCGCCAGCGAAGAAGACGCCGAGGCCCTGGCGGCGGCCGTGCGCGGGGTGAAGGCCGGCCTGCGGCTGTGCTCGGTGTGCAACAACGTCACCGACGCCGATCCTTGCGCCTATTGCACCAGCCCCACCCGCAATCCGCGCGTGGTGTGCGTGGTGGAAGAGCCTACCAACGTTGCCGCCATCGAAAAAACGCAGCAATACAACGGCCGCTATCATGTGCTGCACGGCTGTGTTTCCCCGCTGCACGGGATCGGCCCCGATCAGTTGCGCACCGCCAATCTGGTTCGCCGCATAGAAAACGGGGAGGTCGATGAGGTGATTCTGGCCACCAACCCGACGGTGGAAGGCGAAGCCACGGCCTTCTATGTTGCCGAGCTCGTCAAGCGGCCGGGGGTGAAGGTGACGCGGATCGCCACCGGCATCCCCGCCGGCAGCGATATCGAGTACGCCGACGAAGTCACCATGGGCAAGGCGATGGAAGGCCGGCGGGAAGTATAGCTAACTCTGCAATTTGGCCAGCAAATCCTGGGGATGGACCGGCTTCGCCAGAATTTCGAATTCGTGGCCCTGGGCGCGCGCGTCTTCCAGCAAATCCTGGGTGGCGGCCTGCCCGGAGAATAAGAGAATTTTGCAAGCGGGCAGGAAGGCGCGAATGCAGATCGCGGCTTCGATTCCGTTCATGTCGGGCATGATGACGTCGCTGATAATCAGGTCGGGACTCAGGCTGCGCGCCCGCTCGACGGCCGCGTTGCCGGTATACACGGCAAACGCGTCGTAGCCGTGCTGGTTAAGAATAATCGCCAGCGTATCGGCGATCACGCGTTCGTCGTCGACCACCAGAACTTTGGGCTTCTTCCTCGCCGCTGTCATTCCGTGTCCGCTCCTGCCGCTATGTTTTGATTATATCCAGAACCGCGCGGTTCAAATTTAACGGTGTCGAGCCCATCTCGATTTTCTGTAATAATTGAGTCCCGAGGTCCTTATGAAGAAGCCAGAGGCCGTCCCCGGCGCCAAACCGGAGCTCCCGCCCGCCGAAGCCAGGGAACATATTGCCGAGGCGCATCGCCTGCTGACCGCCTTGCGCGGCCGGCTGGACCGCCATCCGGAACTGGAAGAGGCCATAGAGAAGCTCGAAATGGCCATGAGCGCGCTGACCCTCAAGAGCGGCGGAATGCTGTAGCCGGAACGGCATACACCGGGCCTAAAGGCCACGGGCCGACGAACGCTCTGACGCCGGGCTGATGGTTTTTTAATAATTAAATTGGACAGTGTCGCCCCAGAAGGGATGGGCGGTCTGAAATGTTGTGGCCCAGCCTGGATGCCTCCGGAATGGTTCTTACGCCCGCTACGCGGGCTCGGCCTTGGTCGCGTCTTTTTTCCCACGCCCCGCCGCGCGGGACCGGCTTTCCACCACCGTGGCTAAAGCCACCGCAGCGGGGCGCCGGTGACGCGGGGCTGAAGCCCCGCTCTTCCACCGTAATTCGGGACCGGCTCTTCCTCCGATCCGAAATATTGCAGCCCGCTACGGCACAAAAATTGAAATACCATAAGCCCAGTGCGCACGTTGCTGCCGGCTCATGAATAATCCAGGTGTAGGAGCTGCTGAAAACGCGCCGAAAAATTACCGCTAAAGTGAATCTGGCCTCCGCTTCGCCGACATCTAACTCACGTAAGTCAGCAACGCATGCAAGGCTTGGCAGTCAATCTTTTTACCCCGCCGCTCCCGGCCACGGGCATAGCCGGATTGGCGTATCCTGCTGGGGGAGGAAGCGGCCCGGCCGCTTACCGCGGGTTGCAGAACTAAGGGAGAATGATCCACATGAGAAATACGGCTTCTACCATGACAGTGGAAGAGCAAAAGACGGGATCCGGAAAGCCTTATGCCGCCAAAGCTTTTATGGCGCAAAGCGCAGTCTCCGGGCTGACGGGCGGCTCCATTCAGCGCCGCGCTCCCGGACCCGATGACGTTCAAATCGAGATTTTGTATTGCGGAGTGTGCCATTCAGACCTGCACCAGGTCCGCGATGAATGGAAGAGCGCCGTACCGACGGTATATCCCTGCGTGCCGGGACATGAAATCGTGGGGCGGGTGGTAAGCGCCGGCAGGAACGTCAAGGGGTTCAAGGAGGGCGACATCGCCGCGGCCGGCTGTCTGGTGGATTCCTGCCGCACCTGCCCCAACTGCCGCGCCGGCTTGGAACAGTTCTGCGATGGACCCGCAACCTTCACCTACAACTCTCCCGACCCGCACCTGGGTGGAGTGACCTATGGCGGCTATTCGGAGAGCATTGTGGTGGACCAGGCCTTCGTGCTGCGCGTTTCCGAAAAGCTGAACCTCGCGGCGGCCGCTCCCTTGCTTTGCGCCGGCATCACCACGTATTCGCCGTTGCGCCACTGGAAGGTGAGCAAAGGACAAAAAGTGGGCATCGCCGGGCTGGGCGGCCTCGGCCACATGGGACTGAAGTTCGCCCATGCCTTGGGCGCGCACGTGGTGTTGTTCACCACCTCGGCAAACAAAACCGCGGACGCATTGCGCCTGGGCGCAGACGAAGTAGTGATTTCGAAAGACCCGGCCGCAATGCAAAAACAGGCCGGCAGTTTCGACTTCATCCTGGACACGGTCTCTGCCGCGCACGATCTGAACGCTTACCTCAATCTGTTGAAGCGGGATGGGACGATGACGCTGGTGGGAGCGCCGGAGGTTCCCTCGCCGGTGGCGGCGTTCGGTCTGATTTTCCGGCGGCGGCAGCTTGCCGGCTCGCTGATCGGCGGCATCCGCGAGACCCAGGAGATGCTGGATTTCTGCGCCGATAAAGGCATCACTTGCGACATCGAGCTGATTCGCATGCAGCAGATCAACGAAGCTTACGAGCGCATGCTGAAAAGCGACGTGAAGTACCGCTTCGTAATCGACATGGCGTCGTTAAAGGGATAGGTGAAATATGCGCGAATTCTTAGTGCTTGCCGGTGTGCTTGCGGGCTGGGTGCTGTTGAGCCGATTTGTATTGCCACGATTGGGAGTTCCCACCTGAGCCCGGCCGGACGCGGCCCGCGGCGCGGGCTCAAAACACTCTGACGGCACCAAGGGCGGCGGGCCCCGGAGCTGCGGCTAAGAGGAGCCCTGCATGAGCAAGAGAGTTCTTATTGTGGGTGGAGTTGCCGGAGGCGCGTCCTGCGCCGCGCGCTTGCGCCGGATGTCGGAAGCGGCGGAGATCATAGTCTTTGACCGCGGGCCTTACGTTTCCTTCGCCAACTGCGGCCTTCCCTATTACATCGGCAACGTTATAGCGGACGAGAAGAAGTTGCTGCTCGCATCGGCCGAAATGTTCCGGGCGCGCTTCAACATTGACGTGCGCACGGAAAACGACGTCGTGGCGGTCGACCGCGCGGGACAGGAAATCGAGGTCAGGCGCGGGGCCACGGGCGAGGTCTATCGCGAGCGGTATGACGCTCTGGTGCTGGCGCCGGGGGCCGCGCCCATCCGCCCGCCGCTGCCCGGCATCGACCTGCCGGGAATCTTCGCGTTGCGCTCAATCCCCGACAGCCGCCGCATCAAAGCCTGGATCGGCGAGCACAAGGCCAAGCGCGCGGTGGTGGCCGGCGGCGGCCTGATCGGCATGGAAATGGCGGAGAACCTTGCCCAACTGGGCATGGCCGTGAGCGTGGTGGAAATGCTCGGCCAGGTGCTGCCGCCCCTCGACCCGGAAATGGCGGAAATCGTTCAGCGCCACCTGACAGCCAACGGCGTGGCGCTCCATTTGAACCAGGCAGTAGCCGCATTCGAGGCGGCGCCGGACGGAACGCTTGCGGTCAGGACGCAGTCGGGGCAAGCGCTTCCCGCCGATATCGTGGTGCTCGCCCTGGGCGTGCGTCCGGAGACCAAACTGGCAAGAGACGCGGGCCTGGAAATTGGAGACCGGGGCGGCATCCGCGTGGATGAGGCGATGCGCACGAGCGACCCGAACATCTGGGCCGTAGGCGATGCGGTGGAAAGCCGCGACGTGGTCACCGGCGAGTGGAACGTGGTGCCGCTGGCCGGCCCTGCCAACCGCCAGGGACGCATAGCCGCGGATTCCATCTGCGGACGCAGCGCCAGGTTCCGCGGCGTGCAGGCGACGGCCGTGTGCGGCGTCTTTGGCCTGACGGTGGCCGCCACCGGAGCGAATGAAAAGACCCTGCGCCGGATGGGGATGGCGTATCACGCTATTTATCTGCATCCGGCGCAACATGCCGGTTATTATCCCGGCGCCACGCCGCTGCACATGAAGCTGCTGTTCTCTCCCGGCGGCGGCCGCATCCTGGGCGCTCAGGCGGTGGGCCTGGAGGGCGTGGAAAAGCGAATCGACGTGATTGCCATGGCCATCCAGAACCAGGCGACGGTATTCGATCTGGAAGAAGCCGAGCTCTGCTATGCGCCGCAGTTCGGAGCGGCCAAGGACCCGGTGAACCTCGCCGGCATGATTGCGGCCAATGTGTTGCGGGGAGATGTTCCGCTGGCCCGCTGGGAAGAGCTCGGCGCCGGCAACGCCCTTTTGCTCGACGTTCGCGAACCCGCGGAATTCGCCGGTGGACACATTGAGGGGGCCGTCAATTTGCCGTTGCCGCAGTTGCGGAAACGCCTGGGCGAACTTCCGCGCGAACGCGAAATCATGGTGTACTGCGGGGTCGGCCAGCGTTCGTACAATGCTTTGCGGATTCTGGCGCAGCAGGGATTCAAAGTCAGAAATCTGCCGGGCGGATTCCGCACGTATTTGCAATTTCAAGAACAGCTCGCGGCCGGAAAGAGCGCATCCGGGCGCAGCGCCGGCCCTGGCGCTGGCGGCTAACGAGCGGCCCTGGGCTTTGACTATGAAAGCGTTTTTGCGGCCGGCAACCGCGCCTTTCGGCGTACTGGCGTTCTGGGGCGGAATGGCGCTGGCGGCACGGCATTATCCGGCGAAGTACGACTGGCAGTACACGCCGTTATCCGGTCTGATTTCTCCCAGCCGCGATCCGGGTGGCCATTTGTGGGCGTCGGGAGGCGCCCTGCTGTGCGGGCTTTGCGGCTTTTGCTGGGTAGCGGCGCTGGTTCGGAAATACAAAAATCAAAGCGCGAAAGAGCGGCCCGGCGGAACCTGGCCTTTACGGCTGGGGAACTTCTTCATGATCTGCTCGGCGGTGCTGCCCTCGAAGCTGCTCCGGGTATCCAAAGGACATGAAATTCTTGTGACCTTGGCCTTTGCGGGTTTGTGCCTGGGGATGGTGAGCCTGACGTTCCAAACCGTCCACCGGCGTTTGCTGCGGCGAACCGGCGCGGCTTCCGGCCGTCCGCGGTTTTATGCGGCGGTCCTGGCCGGCGGCGCGGTGTTCCCGATCGTGCTCGCCGGGCTGGCGCAAGCGTACGTCTATTATGCCCTGCCGCAGCTCCACTGGGTAAACCGCACCTGGCGGGCGCGCGGCGTGCCCGTGTACTTGAGTTTCGCTTTTTGGGAATGGGTCACCTGTGCGGTTCTCTCCGCGTATATGGCGGCTATCCCGCTGCTGGCCATGCATGTGGGTCAGCGCTATGGAAGGGAGCCAATACAACGGGGATGATGGGAGGCAGCATGGGGAGCCATGGGCATTGGCCACCTCCCGCAGCCGCTCGCAACAGCATACACCGGGCCTAAAGGCCACGGGCCAGCCAACGCTCTGTTCACCGGGCTAAAGCCCGGTGCTTCCAGCAAATCTCGCGCATTCGCCGCGTGTTCATGCATAATCCAGGTTAAGGGAGGTCAAACTCATCAGGTCACTCCGGCTTGCGTTCCGGGGGATGGGTTTGGTCAACCTTCGCGGCCCAGCGGCGGGACGCGGTCAGCCGTTCCTCCGCCGCGCAGGCCTCGAGCAGCGAGTACACCTCGGCAGCCAGCGCGTTGTCCTGCTGGCATCGGGTCTCAACCAGCTTCGCCCGCATCTCCTCGGGAGCGGCCAAGGCCTCGTGGAAGATCGCCTCAATGCGCAGAAATCTTTCCGGTCTCTGTTCCATATGCGCGAAAGTCCTGACGCAATGTGTGCGCCAAACCTTAGATTGCGGGAACGGCAGCAGTGTTGCATCACTCGCCCGCTGCCTTCGCAGTGGCTAAAGGGTGAATGCGGCGGTAAAGCCAGCTTTTGATGAATTTCAGCTCGCGATCGACGGTAGCTTTGGAAACCTTCATCAGGGACGCGGTTTCTTCGGCGGTGCAGCCCAGGAAGTAGCGCAACTCGATGAGCTGGACCTTATCCGGATCCAGCGAACTGAGCTCGTCCAAGGCGCGGTTCAGGTCCAACAGTTCGGGGCTGCCGACGTCCACCCACGGGAGATCGTCGTTGAGAGGTATTTTCTCATAGCCGCCGCCACGAATCAGGGTTTGGCTCGCGCGCGCGTAGTCAATCAGAATCATGCGCATGACTTTGGCGGCAAAGGTATAGAAATGGCGGCGGTCATCCCACGCAACTTTTCTCTGGCTCAGCAGCCGGAGGTAAAGTTCGTGGACCAGGGCCGTCGCCTCAAGAACGTCCGGATTGCGCTCCCGGCGAATATACGCGGCAGCCACTTGCCGCAAATGGGGATACACCAGCGGCATCAGTTTGTCGAAAGCCGATGGGTCGCCGTCTTTCCACCTTACCAGTAGTAGAGTGATATCTCCGTCGGCCGGCTCCAAGTCGATCTCCGTCTGCGCAGATACTCCATGTTGTTGATTAAACGATAGCTTACCACTTTTCCTGGTTTTTGCACCCACCGGAAATGCTTTTTTTCCTAATAATTCGGCTTCCCAGCAAAAATTTGAGGCATTTTTGTCCGTTTTCGCGCTGTCTGAGTAAAGAGGCGAAGCGACGTCCGTCAAAGCGGAAAAGAAGTAGCTTCCCGCCAAAGTGTGTTCGCCCGCGCCCAGACAAGATTCGGAGGAAACGTCGATGAAGCACCGATGCGCAGATCATCGTTCGGTCATTCAGAGTGTATTTCACGCCGTGATAAAGGCCCGCGGCGGGAGGCAAACAGCTCGGCGGCTGGCCGCGCTCTGCCTTACGGTACTGGCTTTAGGGTCAGTGTGTCTGGGTATGGGAGCAGCGACGGCGCCGGAATGGACCTGGATGAGCGGCAGCAACATTCAACACCAGCCCGCCGTGGACGGCACTCTCTATACGCCCGCGGCAGGCAACGTTCCTGGCGCACGAAACGGCTCGGTCAATTGGACCGATAGTGTAGGTAATCTCTGGCTCTTTGGAGGAAGCGGTTTTGGCCCAGGGGGCACCACGCGGGGCTGGCTCAACGACCTTTGGGAGTACAATCCTTCGATCCAGGAATGGGCGTGGATGGGCGGAGGCAACGCTCCAGGCCAGCCGGGAGCGTACGGAACGCTGGGCGTGCCTGCGTCCGGAAATGTTCCCGGCTCACGGGCAGGCGCGGCCGGCTGGACCGATAGCAGCGGCAATCTTTGGCTTTTTGGCGGATATGGCTACGATTCCACAGGCGCCCAGGGCCTGCTCAATGACCTTTGGGAGTTCAGCCCCGCGACGAATGAGTGGACCTGGATGGGCGGCAGCAGCACGGTTGGCGCCAACGGCGGCCAGCCCGGCGTGTATGGCGCCTACCAAGTTCCGAGTTCCACAAACATACCCGGCGGCCGCTGGTGGGCTGCCAGTTGGACCGACCAAAGCGGCAATTTCTGGCTGTTCGGCGGCGACGGCTTTGATGTCACGGGCAACTACCAGGGATATCTAAGCGACCTTTGGGAGTTCAACCCTTCCACACAGCAATGGGCCTGGATGGGCGGAAACGATTTGGTGCTATGTTCCGGCTGTGGCTATCAAGGAGCGTATGGCACGTTGGGAGCGTTTGGCCCCTTGAACCAGCCCGGAGGGCGTTACGCCGCTGCCAGTTGGGTTGACAGCAGCGGTAACCTCTGGCTCTTTGGCGGACTGGGTTTTGATTCCAACCGCACCCTGGGTTATCTCAACGACCTTTGGGAATACAATCCTTCGATCCACCAATGGACATGGGTGGGCGGCAGCGGTACCGTGCCGCGCACCGCTAATGATCATGGCGGCCAGCCGGGAGTATACGGGACATTGGGCGTGTTCTCCGCCGGAAATGTACCGGGAGGCCGGTACACTCCGAGTACCTGGGTAGACGCCAACGGCAATTTCTGGTTGTTTGGCGGGGCGGGTTTTGATTCCGCCGGGACGTTCAACGAACTCAACGATCTTTGGGAATTCAATCCCGCAACGACGCAGTGGGCCTGGATGGACGGCAGCAGTACGGTGGGAGCCAGTGACACCGTGCCACCGGTGTACGGCACACAAGGCGTTTCGGCTGCCGGAAATACACCCGGGGGGCGGTGCGCGGCCAGTAGCTGGACCGATGCCAACGGCAATCTCTGGCTCTTTGGGGGAATTGGCTACGATGCCGCCGATAATATGGACGACCTCAACGACCTTTGGTACTACCAGCTCTCGACCACCACTCTGCCCGCGCCTCCGATCTTCAGCGTGCCGGCTGGCATTTATGGCTCGGCACTGACGGTGGCCATCTCGGACGCGACCCCCGGGGCCACCATCTACTACACGACCGATGGGACCACTCCGACCACGGCATCCGCCGTATATAACGGCGCCATTGCAGTGAATGCCACAGAAACGATTGAGGCGATTGCGGCCGCCGGCGGCCAAACCAACAAAGGCGTGGCCATTGCGGTTTACACCATCTTGTCTCCGGCGGCAGCGCCAACGTTTTCGCCGGCGCCGGGCGGCTACTTGTCGCCCCAGTCGGTGACCATTTCCGACGCGACCCCGGGGGCGGTCATCTACTACACCACCGACGGGAGCATCCCCACTACGGCGTCCCCCGCATATAACGGCGCCATCGCCGTGAGCGTGACCACAACAATCTCAGCTTTTGCGGTAGCCCCCGGCTATGCCAACAGCCTCGTGACTGTGGCGACTTACACCATGGGGTTGCCGCCGCCCGGGAACTGGGTCTGGATGGGCGGCAACAACACCACTTATGGAGCCGGCGTTTATGGCAACTTGGGAACGGCCACCCCGGGAGCCACTCCCGGCAGCCGCTATGGGGCGGGCAGTTCGACCGGCAACAGCGGGAACTTCTGGCTCTTCGGCGGCCAGGGAGAAGACGCTTTTGGCATGGGAGGCTTCCTCAACGACCTGTGGGAATTCAGCCCCTCCGCGCAGCAATGGACGTGGATGAACGGCGGCGACCAGCTCAACGGGGCCACGGGCTTCAGCGGGGCGTACGGTACGCAAGGCGCCGCCGCCCCCGGAAATCAGCCGGGCAGCCGCTGGGAAGCCTTAACATGGACCGACCCAAGCGGGAATGTGTGGCTATTCGGGGGCCAAGGCTTTGATGCGAACGGCTACGAAGGCTACCTGAATGATCTTTGGCAATTCACCGCCACCACGGGCGAGTGGACTTGGATCAGCGGCAGCAACACGGTACCGAGTAACGGATTTGTGGGCGGACAGCCCGGAGTCTATGGCAACCTCCAGCAACCGGGATCGAACAATGTGCCCGGGGGCCGCCTCGGCGCCGTTGGCTGGACGGACAGCAGCGGCAATCTCTGGCTCTTCGGCGGCAATGGCTGGGATTCCGCGTCCAACCTGGGTTCCCTGAATGATCTTTGGGAGTTCACTCCCGCTTCCGGCGAGTGGACATGGATGGGCGGCAGTAACACTCTTCCCTGTAATGGTTGCGGGCAGCCGGGGAACTATGGATTACCGGGTACGCCCGCGGCCGGAAATATTCCGGGCGGCCGATATAACGCCACGGCGTGGGTGGACAGCGCCGGCAATCTGTGGCTCTTCGGCGGCAATGGCTTCGACGTGAACGACTACAGCGGCGAGCTCGATGATCTGTGGGAGTTCAGTCCCTCCACGCTGCAATGGGCGTGGATGGGCAACGGCGGCTTGTTCAACAGCGAGTACAACAGCAACTCCGGAGTCTACGGGGTGGCCGGCGTTGCCTCGCAGAATAACCTTCCCGGCGGCCGCGAAAGCGCCAATAGCTGGCTCGACCAGAGCGGCAACCTGTGGATCTTCGGTGGCCTTGGCTATGACTCTCAGGGCAATTACGGAAATTTGAACGATCTGTGGCAGTACGGCTTCTCCACTGGCCAGTGGACCTGGATGGCCGGCAGCAGTAACCTCGGCAACAGCAACGGACTCCCCGGCGTGTACGGCACTCTGGGCACGCCGGCCGCAGCGAACACCCCCGGTGGACGTTTTGGCGCTTCCAGTTGGAGCGACACCAGCGGCAATCTGTGGATCTTCGGTGGCGATGGCATCGACGGCTTCGGCAACTACGGCTTCCTCAATGACGCGTGGGAATACCAGCTCACCCTTCCAGTCGTGACCGTCGCCGCGCCAACGTTGAGTCTGCCCGCCGGCGTGTACCTGCCGGGCCAGACCGTGACCATCAGCGACAGTACTCCCGGCGCGGCTATCTACTACACCACCGATGGGAGCGCACCTACTACGGCTTCCAATGTGTATTCCGGTCCCCTGACAGTCAACACAACGGAAACCATCGCCGCCATAGCCGCCCTGATTGGCTCCAATAGCCCCGTGGCCATTGTCACTTACACCATTGAACTACAGGCCGCGCCGCCTGTTTTCTCCGTGGCTTCAGGTAGTTACGATTACTCTCCCATGGTCACGATTTCCGATATCACTCCCGGCGCCACCATCTACTACACAACCGACGGAAGCACTCCCAGTCCTGGAAACTACATCGGCGCGAGTTACTCTCCCGTAACCGTCATCGTTAATGCGACGCAGACCATTTCAGCCATTGCCGCCGCCCAAGGCTACTTCAACAGCGCCGTAAGCACGGCGGCCTACACGATTCCCGTGAATCAGCCTCAAGCGTGGGCCTGGATGAGCGGGAGCAGCGCGAACGGCGCTACGGGCGTGTACGGCAAGCTGGGAGTGCCCGATTCCGCCAACGTTCCCGGAGCCCGCTCCGGACTCGCCACCTGGACCGACAAGCAGGGCAATCTCTGGCTCTTCGGAGGTTTGGGCCTCGATTCGACCAACGCGCCGGCGGACGGCACCATCTATAACGGCCACCTATCCGATCTGTGGATGTTTAGCCCCGCCAGCGGCGAATGGACTTGGATGGGCGGGAGCAATCTCGTAGCCGAAAATGGGATATGGGGGCAGTACGGCAGCCAAAAACCGCCGTCTTCTGGCGGCTACCCCGGCGGCCGCACGTCGGCCGCCTTTGCCACCGACAGCAATGGCAATTTGTGGCTTTTCGGCGGCGAAGGTTACGGTTCCGCCGGAGTTTACGGCATGCTCAACGACTTGTGGGAGTTTAATTCTACCACGCAACTATGGACGTGGATGAGTGGAAGCAGCACGGTGCCCTCCGGGACCTACGGCCAGCCTGGTGTTTACGGAGCCCAAGGTACGCCCGCCGCCAGCAATATCCCGGGCGGCCGCTATATGTCCGTTGGATGGATGGACAAGAGCGGAAATCTCTGGGTCTTCGGCGGCGTAGGTTACGACTCTGCCGGAGAATTGGGGTCTCTCAACGATCTGTGGGAGTATAGTCCATCCACGCAGCAATGGACGTGGGTCAGCGGCGGCAGCGCGCTCTACGGTAGCACCGCCTACCAGGGTGATTATGATTTCATGTCCGGCGCGTGGGGGACCATGGGGGTTGAGGCTCCCGGGAATGTTCCCAGCGGGCGTTACGACGCAGGAGGCTGGGTGGACAGCGCCGGAAACCTATGGCTCTTCGGTGGATGGGGAGCGGATTCCTTCAACCAGGTTGGCGCCCTCAATGACCTCTGGAAGTTCGACATTTCTACGCGGCAATGGGTGTGGATGAGCGGCGGCAACACTCTTTTACTCGGTAACGTCGGCCTGCCCGGCTACTACGGCGCCCTCGGCGTTCCGGGCGCGGCCAATGAACCGGGCGGGCGCAGAGGCGCCATCACTTGGACCGATTCCAGCGGCAACCTGTGGCTCCACGGCGGCTGGGGCTGGGATTGGATCGACTTCATAGGCTATCTCGATGATTTATGGATGTTCAATGTTTCCTCCAATGAATGGATTTGGATGGGGGGTGATGAGGGATTACCGAATGAGGTGCAGGATAGCGCCCAGCCCGGAGTGTACGGTACCGAGGGTATTGCCTCAGTCAGCAACAAGCCAGGTGGGCGGCAAGACGCCGCCGGCTGGGTCGACAGCAACGGCAATCTCTGGCTGTTCGGCGGCGGCCTCATGGATCCGGGCGGGGTCTGGCGTGTACGTAATGATCTCTGGGAAGCCCCCATTTCCGGAGTCACCGGACCGACCCAGACTCCAATCCTGATCTGGGCGACCCCTGCTTCAATTACCTACGGCACGCCGCTCAGCGGCACTCAGTTGAACGCCAGCGCCAATGTGGCTGGGACGTTTGCCTACTCGCCGGCGGCGGGCACTGTGCTGGCGGCCGGAACCCAAACCCTGTCGGTGACCTTTACCCCCAACGATTCCGCCGACTACACCACGGCGACGAAATCGGTCAGCCTTGCCGTGCTTCCTGCCACACCGAGCCTCTCGGTCACCTGTACGGAGGTCGTCTACGACGGCGCCGCCCACGCGTGCACCGCTTCCGCCACCGGCATAGATGGGGTGGCTGTGAATGGCACTGCCGGTTTCAGTCCTGCCAGCGAAATCGCCGCCGGCTCGTACGCGGTGATGGCCACGTTCACCAGCGGTGACCCGAACTATACCGGAGCAACAGCCGGCGGCACGTTGATTATCGATCCGGCCGCTTCGACCGCGACCGTGACCTGCAACGAGGTCACCTATAATGGCGCACCGCAGAACTGCACTGCTTCCGTGACTCCGGCGGGAACCTGCACGGGATTGGTCGCTTACACCGACGCGGGCAGCTACTCCGAGACAGCCATTTGCACGCCTACCGACACGAACTATGCCGCCAGCTCGGCCGGAGGCACACTGACGATCGACCCGGTGAGCCAGTCTCCGGCGGTGTCCTGCCCCGGCCCGCTCACCTATAACGGCCAGGCGCAGAGCTGCACCATTACCGGCGGCTTCGGCACGTGCACTTCCGGCTCGGTCACCAACGTTCCCGGCGGCTCCGTTGCCCTAAGCTGCACCGGCGACAGTAATCACACCGCGTGGACCGGCAGCGGCTCGATCACCATCAACCCGGCCGCCTCCACCACGACCGTGACCTGCAGTGAGGTCACCTATAATGGCGCACCGCAGAACTGCACTGCTTCCGTAACCCCGGCGGGAACCTGCACGGGCCTGGTGGCTTACACCAACGCGGGCAGCTATTCCGAGACGGCCATCTGCACGCCCACCGACACGAACTATGCCGCCAGCTCGGCCGGAGGCACACTGACGATCGACCCGGCGAGCCAGTCTCCGGCGGTGTCCTGCCCCGGCCCACTCACCTATAACGGCCAGGCGCAGAGCTGCACCATTAGCGGCGGCTTCGGCACTTGCACTTCCGGCTCGGTCACCAACGTTCCCGGCGGCTCCGTTGCCCTAAGCTGCACCGGCGACAGTAATCACGCCGCGTGGACCGGCAGCGGTTCGATCATCATCAACCCGGCCGCCTCCACCACGACCGTGAGCTGCAGTGAGGTCACCTATAATGGCGCACCGCAGAACTGCACTGCTTCCGTAACCCCGGCGGGAACCTGCACGGGCTTGGTGGCTTACACCAACGCGGGCAGCTACTCCGAGACGGCCATCTGCACGCCCACCGACACGAACTATGCCGCCAGCTCGGCCGGAGGCACACTGACGATCGACCCGGCGAGCCAGTCTCCGGTAGTGTCCTGCCCCAGCCCACTCACCTATAACGGCCAGGCGCAGAGTTGCACCATTAGCGGCGGCTTCGGCACGTGCACTTCCGGCTCGGTCACCAACGTTCCCGGCGGTTCCGTTGCCCTAAGCT
>Ga0326728_10000812_pt1 | contig 117828 bp, 105 predicted proteins | sample MB3enrmetagenome_FD_207602 | JGI IMG/M metagenome (GOLD analysis project Ga0326728, IMG submission 207602) | Lab enriched peat soil microbial communities from McLean, Ithaca, NY, United States - MB31MN | ecosystem: Environmental > Terrestrial > Soil > Wetlands > Peat | place: USA: New York... | reverse complement strand
CCCGCGTCTTCGACCTGGCCCGCTGGTTGCCACAGCTTCTTTCATCTATTACTCAAAGAGCGCCAAACCCCGGTGCGGAGCGGGTTGCGTGAAGAAAGAACCTCGCGTTTTCGGAAAGTCGGGCTAGAGGCTGCAACAGCGCCGAAACGACGATGTTGGCATCGAGAACAACTCGAATCACGAGCGCGGCTGCGACCGGGATTCATGCCGAGCCCTTCGCGCCGCGCTTCCAACTGGTCGCACCAACGCGGAGCTGAGATCTCCGCACGGACTGAGAGTCCGCCCCGGAGTCCGCCACATCATGGGTAGCGGTCCGTCCGGCAACCTGCCACCGTATTCGGAACCAGCTCATTCAGAATTCCCGGAGCCGCGCGCGCCGGCCTATTGTAAGCGTTTGTAAATGTCGGAAGGTGGGGTCCGCGCGCGGCTGTATGCACCAGGGGACAGTACACCCTGGAGGCTAGGGGGGTTGACCGCAGATAATCGAAAACATACCTGGGTACTGGGAAAATCATAATCTTCGTACCGGATTGTCCGATATACGGACTATGAAACGTATCGCCAGTCTCCTCCATTCTGTTCGGCTGTGGCGGGATCGCCGCGGCCAGGACCTTATCGAATACGCGTTGATGGCGGGCTTCGTCGCGGTCGCCGCGGGAGCGATTATGCCCAACGTAGCGGGCAGCATCAGCACCATCTTCTCGCTGATTGGCAGCGTGATGACTTCAGCGTCGAACCAGGGAAGCTGACGGGGGTCGCTGACTCACCGCTAACTCCCGTTTCCGCAGCAACAAACCGCTCCGTTACCGTCGCGGCTCAGTGTGAAAGCGCTGTAATCTCAACGACGAAACCGGAGTCACGCGCGTGAGCGAGCAGCGTTTTGCTCGAACTCGGCAGGAGGGTTCTGCGGGCCGCCCATCCGGTATGCTATGTTCGCCTGCAGACGATGAAGACTCTGGCTGCGTGCGCCATCGCGGTGGCGGCTCTCTTCCTGCAATCCCCCGCACAGACGAAACCCGGCGTGGAGGAACAACTCGCGCAGCTTCGTAATCTCGGCAAGGCGTTCTACGAGAACCCGGTCACCAAACAGGAAGCGGTCGACACCTTCCGGAAGGCGCTGGCGCTGGCGCCGGATTCGGCGCGAGAGCGGTTGAACTACGGACTCGCGCTGGTGCGCAACGGCGATGTCGATCAGGGCGAGGCGGAGATCGTCAAGGTGCAGAAGCAGGACCCGAGCCTCCCGCACACCTGGTTCAATCTGGGCATTCTGTACAAGAAAAAGGGCGAGACCCAGAAGGCCCTGGAGCAGCTCCGTCACATGGAGGAACTGGCGCCGGACGAGCCGGTGACGCACTACAACGTGGGCACGCTGTACAAGCAGACCGGTAAAATGGCCGAAGCGCTCAAGGAGTTTGAAACGGCGGCCAAACTCGACATCAACTTCGCCGCGCCGCGTTTCCAAATCTTCGACTTGTACCGCCAGCAGGGCGCCATGGATAAGGCCCGGCCGGCCCTGGCCGAGTTTCAGGACGTGAAGAAGCGGCAGGAAGCGTCGGATTCGGGCTCGGAAGACGTGAGCTGGTCGTACTATTCGGAGATCTACGACGTGGTGGAGCCGGAGCCGGCCACGGCCACGCCGCCGGCAGCGGAGCTGAAGTTCGCGGTGAAGGAACTGCCCGGCGAGGCCGACCCGAACACCGCGGGCATGCTGGTGCTGGACACCAACGCCGACGGCCGGGCGGATCTGCTGGTATGGTCCAGTGCCGGGGTACACCTCTATCGCGGCGGCGCGGAAGTCCCGCAGGTCGCTTTTGCGGGTCTCAAGGGAGTGATCTCGATTGCCGCGGGCGACTACAACAACGACGGCTTTGTGGATTTGTGTGTGCTGACCGCGAGCGGGCCCATCCTGTATCGCAACGACGACGGAACGTTCCACAAGGACCCGGCGAAACTGCCCGCCGGCCGTTTTGCGAAGGCTCTGTGGATCGATTACGACCACGATTACGATCTGGACCTTCTGCTGCTGGGCGACAAGCCCGTGCTGATGCGCAACGACGGCGAAAAGGGCTGGGAAGACCGCACGAAGGATTTCCCGTTTGTCGCGGGTTCGCCCGTTGACGCCGTGGCGTTTCGGGTGGTCCACGACACCAGGAGCTTCGACGTGCTGGTGTCGTACCGGGATCGCGTGGGCGTCCTGTATCGCGATCAGCTCGGCGGCATCTACCGCGCACAGAGCCTGACAGCGTTGCCCGCGGGCGCGACCAACCTGATTGCCGCCGACGTGGACAACGGCCAGAGCCTCGATATTCTGTACCGCGGCTCCGATGGCGTCCGGATTCTGGAGAACAGCGGGGTTGAGCTGAAGCCCGGCAGGAGCATCCCGGGGAAGAGCGCGCCATTTGCCGTGGCCGACCTCGAGAACCGCGGCGTCGAGGATGTGATTGGCGGCGGCGAAGTGCGGCGCGGTCTGCCGCTGGCCGATGCCGTGGCCATCGTGGCGGCGGATTTCAACGGGGACGGGCGCGTGGATGCCGCCATTGTGACCGGCGGCGGCAACATTCGCCTGCTCACCAACGAAACGCCTCTGAAGGCGAACTGGGTGGCGCTGCATTTGGAAGGCGTGAAGAACCTGAAGGCGGGAGGTCCGGGCACGGAAGTGGAAGTGAAGTCGGGCACGCTCTACCAGAAGAAGCTGTACGCGGGCGCGCCGCTGCTCTTCGGCCTGGACGGCCGCAAGGGAATCGACACGGTGCGCATCACCTGGCCGAGCGGCCTCATCCAGAACGAAATCGAGCAGCCGATCGACAAGCTGCTGGACGTGAAAGAGGCGCCGCGCCTCTCCGGTTCGTGCCCCATGATCTACACGTGGGATGGCGCCGGGTTCCGCTTCATCACCGACGTGCTGGGCGTTGCGCCGCTGGGCGCCAGCTCCGGAGACGGCAGCTATTTCCCGGTGGATCACCGCGAGTACATTCAGATTCCCGGGGATGCGCTGGCGCCCGTGGATGGGCGCTACCGGATCCGCATCACCGAAGAGTTGAGCGAGGTTTCGTACCTTGACCAGGTGCGGCTGATGGCCGTCGATCATCCCGCATCCGCCGAGATCTTCACCAACTCGAAGTGGAAGAGCCCGCCGTTCCCCGAGTTCCGCCTGTTCGGCGTGGGGCGGCGCGTATATCCGGTGCGCGCGCGCGATGACCGCGGACGGGACGTGCGGGAAGCGCTGTTGCACCGCGACCGCCGTTACGTGGACGGGTTCGAGCGCAACTACGCCGGCGTGGCCAAAGTACACGCGCTCGAGCTCGATTTCGGCAGCGCCGCGCCGGACAATCGCGCCGTGCTGGTGCTGAATGGATGGGTGGACTGGGCCGACGGCAGCACGTTCCTTGCGGCATCGCAGGGCGGCGGCGGGCTGGAGCCTCCGTATCTGCAGGTGAAGGACGCGCAGGGGAAATGGAAAACGGTGATCGAGGACATGGGCATGCCCTCGGGCAAGACCAAGACCATCGCGGTTGATTTAACTGGCAGGTTCCTGTCGGCGTCGCGCGAGGTGCGCATCGTGACCAGCCTGTGCGTGTACTGGGACGAGATCTTCCTCGGCGAGGACTCGCGCCAGCCGGAAGCGCGCCTGACGAATCTGGATGCCAGCGCAGCCACGCTCGCTTTCCACGGGTTTTCGCACCCCACCATTCATCCGCAACGCCTGCAGCCGGAGGCGTTCGACTACCAGAACGTAGCGACGGTCTCCAACTGGAATCCGACGCCGGGCCTGTACACGCGCTATGGCGACGTGCGCGAGCTGGTTGCGGCGGTGGACGACAAGCTGGTGGTGATGGGCTCGGGCGACGAGTTGCGGCTGGAGTTCGGCACGGCCGCGCTGCCACCGCTGCCGGCCGGCTGGACGCGCGACTTCCTGCTGCTGGTGGACGGCTGGGCGAAGGATCGGGATGCCAACACCGCCTTCTCGCAGACCGTGGACCCGCTGCCCTTCCACGCCATGACGAGCTACCCGTATCCCGCCGGCGAACATTATCCGGACGATGCGGAGCACCGGGCGTACCGGAAGCAGTACAACACCCGGCCCGCGCTGAAGCTGCTGCGCCCGCTGGTGGCGGCGCGTTAGCTGGGTACCGCTACTCTGTCGTCGGTTCTTTGAACATGGTCGGTTGCTTGCGCCAGTCCCTTTCGGGCTCGACTTCCTGGCAGCCGTCCATGGGCTTGTCGCTGGCGGACTTCATGACGAAGTCCCATTTGCCGGTCTGTTGCACGGTGAAGAAGACCGCGTGTTCAGTCTTGCCATCCTCATCGAACTGGTCGACCCCAATCTGCCACATGGTCTTCTGCGCGTCGCAGGCCCGCGCGTCGAATTCGCCGCCAAAGTAACCATTCGGGTCGCGAACCTTCTCGTGCCACTGTTGGAGGCTATCCGCGTTCTTCGTATCGGTCCATCTTACCGCCTCGTCCCAGGGCAGGTTCCCCCACTCTTCGACGAAATCGTGTGCACTCAGGGCGATGGGGCTGATTCGCGTGACCTCATCACCGTTCACTCGATAGTGGTAGGGGTACGGGCGGCAGCCGCCTTGCGAAGTATCGTGTGTAAACGCCGCGACTTCCAGCCGGAACCCGTCGGGATCGAGAGCGATCTGATGGTTCTTGCCGGTGAACTGCTGCTTGAAGATTCGATGGCTCCGCAACGCCCCGTCGAATCGAAACAGCTCGACTTCAATACCGTGATAGCCGTCGGCACTGCGGTCGCTGTCAGACGAGAGCATCATCACGAACGAGCCATCCTTGTCGCTGTGCGTGAACTCGGGCGTCGCGCTGTGCCAGGTATACGCCCACTTTGGCCCGACCGTATGGTCTTCGCGAAGAAGCAGCTCCCAGCCCGACTGATGGTGTCCGAAGAGAGAAAGCGAACTATCGACGTTGCCGCCGAGATTAAAATGGAAAGTCACCACAAGCAGTTCCGGATGTTGTGCTGGACGGACCACTTCCACCTTATCGATCAACCCGTACGGCCTGGTCTCTTTGTCCGGATTCGCGGAAAAGCGGATTCCGGCTGCATTCAGGCGGCGCTCGATCTCGGTCCTGACCCTGCCGGCGTCCACGTCCGGACCCGTGGCCTGCTCCAGGGTTTGGGTCGCCAATTCGCGCAACTGCTCCTTGTAGATACTCGTGATGGGGGCCATGACCTCGAAAAACGGCCCCATGCTGCCAGGTTCCGTTTCAAAAGTCTGCATCCGTTCGAATGTCTGAGCAAGCGTTGGTGGCCTGGTGCTTACCGCTTCGCCCTTCTTGTTGATGGCGAACAACCGCGAATCGGACGACACTACCGCTACGCCGTCGGCAAAAGACTGCGCCGAGTCGAAACGAAGCGGGATCGCCGCGTTCCCGGAAGGATCGATGTAGCCCCACTTGGCGCCTTGGCGCACGGCCGCCAACCCTTCGGAGAATGAGAGCGCCTCATCGTACTGAGTCGGGACAATCAGAGCCCCTTTGGAATCCACGAAACCGAACTTCCCGTCCAGCTTGACCAATCCCCGGGCGTCCTCAAACATCTGGGCCGTTTCGAACATCGCCTGAACCACCCAGCCACCATGCTTGTCGATATAGCCCCAGTTGTTGTCCTTCTCAACCGCGGCCAGTCCCTCCGAGAAGCTCGTTGCATTGCTGAAGTTCGCAGGGATGGCCATGTTCCCCTGGTGGTCGACGAAGCCCACGCTGCCAAAGCCCACGCGGGCAAGTCCTTCGCTGAACTCGCCGGCGACAATTCCAAACCGGGGTGCCAGCGCCATTTTGCCCGTGGTATCGATGTAGCCCCAAAGGAAGTCGACAGGCTGCACCGCGTTCCCATGGCAGCTCTCCCGATCCTCCGCGCTGCTGACATCGCGAATCTGCTGCCCGTCGAAGCACTTCCAGTGCGTCACCGGGAGCACCGGCGCAAGCCCTTCGCGGAATCGCCCGTGCTTGTAGTAGTCGGCGCGGAAAAGGACCTTCCCTGCCTTGTCGATGACGGCTTTCGCCTCGGAATCCAGCGTCACGAATGCGAGACCCTCGGAGAAGCCGTCGGCGGCCTCGAACCGGGGTGCGATGGCCATCTCGCCCTTCTCGGCGAGGTAGCCCCACTTGCCTTCGAGCCGAACCGGCGCCAATCCCTCCGTGAACTCGCCGCAATCGTCGTACTGCGGAGCAATGGTGACGGCTTCGGACGAATCGGCGTACCCGCATCGGTCATTCTGCCGAATACTGTGAAGGTTGTTCCCCACGGCCGCTGACAAGCCGAGGTACAACAACGCTGCAGTGCGCATTTCGCCTTCAGTATAAGGCGGTTCCGGGTCCAGTACGGTCCTCTCGCTAGTGTAGACACATTATTGTCTTGCCGCTCGCCATGGGCGACAATTCTCTATTAGAGAGACATTTTTCGGGCGCTCAGGGGTGAGCGAATGCAATCAAAAGTGGGCGGTCCCGCTGTTTGGGGCTGCGGGGTATTGGTGTGTCTTGCTGGCTGCATCGTTGCCGGGGCTTCTTCGTCCAGCGCGACATATCTGTACACCGAGGCCGCTCGTTACAGCCCGCGCGCGTGGCTTGCTAACGGCGAGCGGTTCCCTGCCGGCGCCACCATCCGCGTGGTATTGCCCGGCGGAAGCCGCGCTCTGGTGCAGGGTTTCGCCGCTACCGCCGACCCCGATCTCTCCTTCGACGCGACCCGCGTTCTTTTCGCCGGCAAACAGAAAGCGGGCGATCCGTGGCAGGTCTGGGAAGTCGCACTGGAGGCGGGCACGCCGCGACAGATCTCAGGCGGTGATGGCGATTGCTATCGCCCTTTGTACCTGCCCGGGGATCAGATGGTCTACACGCGCCGGACGGCAGCGGGATCGCAGATTGAGATCGCCGGGCTCATCGCTCCGGAGGCGGGCGGCCAGCCCGAGCGGCTGACCTTCGCGCCGGGCCATTTCCTCACCGCCGACGTTCTGCGCGACGGCCGCATCCTGTTCGAGGCCGAGCATGTGTATGCCGGCCGGACGGTGCGCGAGATCATGAGCGTGTATCCGGACGGCACGGGTGTGGAGTCCATCCGCTGCGATCACGGGGCGGATCGCTACTCGCCGAAGGAGCTCGCCTCGGGCGACATCGTGTTTGTGGAAGCCGGCAAGCTGGCCAGGTTCACTTCCGCGCTGGCGCATGAGGCACCCGTGGCGCCACAGCCCGCGGGTGAGGTGGCCGGGCCAGTGGCGGACGCGGGCCGGGGCGAGCTGGTTTTCGCGGCACGACAGAACGCGCGGCAACCGTTTCGCATTTCGCGGCTGCCGGCCGCTGCGCACACGCCGGGCATGAATGAGCTGGAGCCCGTGATTGTGGCCCCCAGGCAGGATCCGCGCCGTTTTCCCTCCGCATTGCTGGCAATCCGCACGGCGGGCAATCTTCTCTGCCTGAACGTGGCCACGTCGCGAGACCCAATTCGGGGTGGCGCGATCCGCACAGTGCGCGTTTACACCCAGGATGCCGCTGGCAAGCCGGCGCTGCTGGGCACGCAGGCGGTGGAGAAGGATGGGTCGTTCTTCGTGCAGGTGCCGGGCGACAAGCCGCTGCGTCTGGAAGCGCTGGACGGCGCCGGGCGCGTGGTGAGCGCCGAACGCAATTGGTGGTGGATGCGAGTGGCCGAGCAACGCGGCTGCGTGGGCTGTCACGCTGGCCCGGAACGTGCTCCGGACAACGCACTGCCGCAGGTGCTGCTGCGCAAAGACGTGCCGGTACCGATGCTGACACCGGCGGCTCAACAGGGGAGCAAACACTGATATGCGCGCGTTCATCGGACTGTTCGTGTGTGCGGGCTTGGCCATGGCGGCCGATAAGGCATCCGCGCCAATTCGGTTCGAGGACGCCACCACGAAAGCCGGCATCCAGTTCACGCATTCCTTTGGGGCCGAGCAACTGGGATCGCTGCTGGAGAGCACCGGCGCGGGCTGCGTCTGGCTCGACTACAACAACGACGGACTGCCTGACCTGTATGTGGTGAACGGCCGGCCGCTGGGCAAGGGCATGCATCCGTACCCGCTGCGCAAGCCGCCGGCAGAGCCACCGCACAATCATCTCTACAGGAACAACGGCGACGGGACCTTCACGGACGTAACCGACAAGGCCGGCGTCGGCGGCGATGCGTTCAGCTTTTCCGCCATCGCGGCCGACTACGACAACGACGGTTACACCGATCTGCTGGTGACCAGTTACGGGAAGGTCACGCTCTACCACAACAACGGCAACGGAACGTTCACCGATGTTACCGAGAAAGCCGGAATCAAGTTCGAGGGGTGGGGCATCGGCGCGGCGTGGCTCGATTACGACAAGGACGGCTGTGTCGACTTATTCATCGGCCGCTATGTGAAGTTCGATCCCACTTATCGCGCCTACTACGCCGCCGATAACTACCCCGGTCCGCTGGACTACGAAGGCGACAGCAATCTGCTGTTTCACAACAACTGCAACGGCACGTTTACCGACGTAAGCGAGAAATCGGGCATCGCGGCGTTCAAGGGCCGCACCATGGGCGTCACCGCGGCGGATTTCTCCGGCAGCGGATATCCGGACATCTACGTGGCCAACGACAAGACCGAGAACTTCCTCTTCCACAACAAGGGCGACGGAACGTTCGAGGAGATCGCAGTGGACGCCGGCGTCGCTTTCGGCCAGAACGGCGAAATGACCGGGGCCATGGGGCCGGTGTTTTTCGATCTGCAGCACGACGGCTCCATGGCGCTGTGGGTGACCGACTCGAAGTACAACCGCCTGCTGAAGAACATCGGCAACCTCAGGTTCAAGGACATCACCGAATCGGCGGGCATCTCCCAGGCGAACGCGCAGTACACGAGCTGGGCCAGCGGCGTCTACGATTTCGACAACGACGGTTTGAAGGACATCCTGATTTTCCACGGCGGCCTGATTCACATGGTTCCCGAAGAGCATTCGGTGTTTCAGAACCTCGGCGGCGAGAAGTTCCGGGATGTCTCGGCCACGGCCGGCCCCATCCTCGACAACAAGACGGTGGCGCGGGGCGGCTGCTTCGCGGATTACGACAATGACGGCAAGATGGACGCCTTTGTGGTGAATCTCGGCGCGCCGGCTACTTTGCTGCATAACGTCACGCAGACGGCGAATCACTGGCTGATGGTGAAGCTGGAAGGTACGAAAAGCAACCGCGACGGCATCGGCGCGAAGGTGGAGGTGGTGGCAAACGGCGCCACTCAGTATGCGCAGCGGGTGGCGGGGTCCAGCTATCTCGGCCAGGACGACTGGCGGCTGCACTTCGGGCTGGGCAGCGCCTTGAAGGCCGACAAAATCACGGTGATCTGGCCGAGCGGCATTCGCCAGACGGTGGAGAACGTGAAGGCGGACCAGGTCTTCACCATTCGCGAGGCGGCGACTAAATGAGCGGCGGCCTCATTCGAAGTGGGGCAGGCTCTCAGCCTGCGGCGGCCTCTCAGGCCGCCTGCCGGGGTTTGCGGCTCGCCGCTATGTGGAGCAGGCGTTTTCGCGTGCGTTTGCCCCTGGTGGCCGCTCTGCTCGCGCTTGCGCTGCTGACGTGCGCGAGCGGCGCGGAACAGAAGTTGCACTATCCGTCACCATCCGAACTGGCGCTGTCGGCCGATGGCCGGTGGCTCCTCGCGGCGTGCGAGGGGACCAATGAAGTGGTGGTCATCGATACGGCCGCCAAGTCGATCGCCGGCCGCGTGCCGGTGGGCCGCGTGCCCCGCGGAATCGCGCTGTCGTCCGATGGCGGGCGCGCGTGGGTGGCCGACTCCTGGGACGACACCATCACCGAGATCGACGTGGCGGCGCGCACGGCCGGGCGCAAGTTGCCCACGGGTTTCGAGCCGACCGGCGTGGTGGCGGACCCCGCCGGGGAAACGCTGTACATCGCGAATCGCCTCACCAATGACATCTCCATCGTCAACCTTAAGACCGGCAAGGAAGACTATCGGCTGCCGGCCGGCCGCGGCGCCAGCTACGTGGCTATGTCGCCCGACGGCGGCCGCGTGTACTCGACCCACGTGTATCCCAACATCGGTAAGCATCGAACCCCGCCGTTGTCGGAGATCACCGAGGTAGACGCCAGACACCATGTCGTCGAGAACCGCGAGTGGCTGCGGAATTTTGCGGGCGTCTTCCACATTGCACTCTCGAACGACGGGCGGCTGGGCATTGCCGCGGAGATTCGTCCGAATAATCTGATCCCGCTGGCGCACGTGGAGCATGGCTGGGCGTTTGTGAATTCGCTGGCGGTGTTTGGCGCGGATGCGGGCGGCAGCGTGGCGCACATGCCGCTGGATGAGCTCGAACGCGTTTTCTCCCTTCCCTGGGCCGTCGCTATCTCCGCCGACAAGAAGTTCATTTATGTCTCCGCAAGCGGGTCCGATGAAGTGGCCGTGGTGGATGCGGCGAAGCTGCTGCGGCTGGTTCGGTCGCCGCTGGGCGGCACGTTCGCCAACGATCTCTCCGCTTCGGCCGGTTACGTGGTGGCGCGCATTCCGGTGGGGCGCAATCCCAGGGGACTCGCACTCTCGCCCGATGGTTCGAAGCTCTACGTGGCCACCCGCCTTGACGATGCCGTCGCCGTCGTCGACACGGCGACGCGCGCAGTAGTGGATAATATCTCGATGGGCGGTCCCGCCGAGCTTACACCGGAGCGCCGCGGCGAGCGCTTGTTCGACAGTTCCCGCTTCGCCTTTCACGGTGCGTTCGGCTGCGCGACCTGCCATATCGACCAGACCATTGACGGCCTGCACTGGGATCTCGAGCCGGATGGCTTCGGCATCGACATCGTGGAGAATCGCTCGCTCGAGGATATCAGCCAGACCGCGCCCTTCAAATGGAATGGCGGTAATCCGGATCTGGAAACCGAATGCGGGCCGCGCACCGAGCGTTTCTTTTACCGCTCGCAAGGATACAACCGCGAGGAACTGGCCGATCTGGTCGCCTTCATCAAAGCCATTCCGCTGCGGCCCAATCGTTATCGTCTGCCCAATGGCGAGCTCACCCCGGCGCAGGAACGCGGCAAAGCGATCTTCGAGCGCACCGCCAGGCGCAACGGACAGCCGATTCCGCTGAACAACCAGTGCGCCTATTGCCACTCCGGCCCCTATTACACGAATCAGCAACTGGCCGACGTGGGATCGGGCAAGTGGACCGACCGGTCGCCGAAAATCGACACCCCGCACCTGACCAACGTCGTCAACAACGCCCCGTATCTGCACGACGGGTCGGCGGGGACCATGGAAGAGATCTGGACCGTTTTCAACCCCAACGACACCCACGGGCAGACGAACGATCTGAACAAAGACGAATTGAACGACCTCATTGAGTATCTGAAAACGTTATGAGGAAGAGCATCTACCTGGTTGGGCTTTACGTTGTCGCGGCGATGGCCGCCACGCCGCCGGACATGCCCCGGTACAAGTGGCAGAACTTCACCACTGCCGACGGCCTGCCGGATAACCGCGTGTACAGCGTCGCGGTGGATGGCGATCGCGTCTGGGCCGGCACGGACAACGGCCTGGCTCTCTACGAAAACGGAAAGTTCAAGGCTTTCCGGACGGAAGACGGCCTGCCACAGCGCGCGTGTCTGGACGTCGCCGTCAACAAAAAGACTCACGATGTGTGGATCGCCACCATGGGCGGCGCCAGCCGCTACTCGGCGGGCCGCTTCGATAACTTCACGCAGTTGAGCAGCGGACTGGCCAACGACGTAGTCTACGGCGTCGCGCCGTATGGCGACGAGGTCTGGTTCGCGACGGCGGCGGGCGCCAGCCGCTTGAACACCAAGACGGGCCAGTGGTCGCTCTATAACGAACGCAACACGCCGATGTACGAAATCTGGACCTATGGGATCAGCCCCGGCGAGGACAAAGTGTACTATGCGGTGTGGGGCGGCGGGCTCCTCGAATACACGCGCGCCACCGAACACTGGAAAGACTACAACGATCCCGACGGCGAGACCGAAATCGTCCTCTACAAAGACCAGGGACTGATTCACGAGGTCACCACGTCGGTAAGCTACGTGAACAAGATCGTCTGGGTGGCCACTTACTTCGGCGTGAGCCGCTACGATGGCCGCAACTGGAGGAACTTCCTGGACAAGGACAGCGGCCTGCCGAGTAACTTCCTGAACAAAGTGAAATCGATTGACGGCGACCGCACCTGGTTCGCCACCGACAAAGGGCTCGCTTACTACGACGGCGAGAACTGGGCCGTGTACCGGCCCGCGCTGGACACGAAGGAACCGCAGATGATTGTGCGCAACGCCCAGGGGCAGACGTGGAACATTCCGGTGACCACGGCCCCGGCGCACAACTACATCTTTGCAGTGGATTTTCAGGGCGACGATATCTGGGTGGCCACGGCCAAAGGCCTGAGCCACGGCATCCGAATCAAGGAGATTTCGAAAAAATGAGCACCTTATTTGAAGAAGCGCTGACGCAGATGGCCACGGCCACGGAGATTACGAAGAAGGCCATCACGAACCTGAAGGTGTTGGACGAAGCGCCCGACTACGGTTCGTCGTTCTCGCGCGGTCTGCGCCTCGACATCGGCAACGTCGTCATCCTGCTGATTTCCGGCACGGCCAGCATCGACGAAAACGGGGATACGGTTCACGTGGGCGATCTTCGCGGGCAGTGCCGCCGCACCTACCACAACATCACCGGGCTGCTGGAATCCGAAGGCGCCACGTGGAAGGACATTGTCCGCACCACTTGTTACCTGCGGGATATCGAGCGCGATTATGCGGCGTTTAACGACGAACGCACGAAGTTCTTCCGCGCGCAGGGTCTCAATCCTCTCCCCGCTTCCACCGGTATCCAGGCGATTTTGTGCCGGCCCGAGCTGCTGGTGGAGATTGAAGCCATTGCCATGTTCATCAAGCCGGACGAAAAGGAGTAAGTGCGATGAAGTGGGCGTTGTGGGTCGCTGTTCTTTTGGCCGGTCCGCTGCTCGCCGCGGACGCGAACTCATGTGCCTGCGGCAAGAATCCGCCACCGCCGCCGCCGTCTCGCGAGCTGCATCCGTACGCGCTCGAGCCGGAAGACATGCGCCCGTACGGCAACTACACGACGCCCTACCAATATTTCTACACGAGTCTGGTCGAGTACAACGGCGCCGCGCGCGACGTTCGCACTGTGCCCGCGTCGGAAGTGGGCGAGGTTCGCATCGGCTTCCTCGGGCCCATTTCCCAGCACAAAGACATCAAGCTGGGCACCGCCATGCTCAACGGCGCGCAGATGGCCATCGCCGAGGCGAACGCACGTGGCGGATACGGCGGGAAGCCGTTCGTGCTGAAGGTGCACAACGACGGCGCGGTGTGGGGCGCGTCGAGCAACGAGATCGTGAAGATGGTGTACGACGACAAGGTCTGGGCCATGCTCGGCTCCATCAGCGGCGACTCCACCCACATTGCCCTGCGCGTCTCGCTCCGCGCCGAGCTGCCCATCGTCAACAGCGCGTCCACCGACCCGACCATTCCGGAGACCATCATCCCCTGGTACTTCACCACTCTGCAGGATGATCGCGTGCAGTGTTACACGCTGGCGCGCCACATCTACACCGAGCTTGGTCTGAAGCGGATCGCCATCCTGCGCATCAACGATCGCTACGGCCGCTTCGGCGTGGGCAAGTTCAAAGACGTTTCAAAACGCCTGGGCCATCCGGTGGTCATCGAACAGAAGTTCATGCCCGGCGACATGGATTTTCGGCGCGAGCTCCGCATCATTCGGGATTCGCGCGTGGACGGGATTCTGGTGTGGGCCGATTCGCACGAGGCCGGCGCCATCCTCAAGCAGATGCGCGAGGCGGGCATGAAGCAGCCCGTGTTCGGCAGCTTCCGCACCTACGGCGACGACCTGTTCAGGAACGCCGGCGCCGCCGCCGCAGGATTCCAGTTCGTTTACCCCTACGACCCGTTCCGCAGCGATCCGGTGTGGGTGGATTTCCAGAAGCGATACGAGGAGAAGTATAGCCAGAAGGTGACGGCGTTTTCCGCGCTCTCCTATGACACCATGAATGTCCTGCTGGACGCCATCTGCCGCGCGGGATTGAATCGCGGCATCATCCGCGACGCGCTGTACGGCATCACGGAGTACGATGGCGTCACCGGGCACATGAAGTTCGATCCCAACGCCAAGAACATCATGCCGCTGTATCTGGGAACCGTGGGCAAGGACGGCGCGGTGAAGTTTCGCGTGGCCACGATGGGGAAGGAGCAGGAGAGTTACACCGCTCCGGCCGGCCATCCGTACGCGCGCGTCGGCGAGGGCGGAGTGAGCTTCAACGGCCCGCCCACCGGCGACCTGAAGACCGGCGAGCTGCGCATCGGCGTTTTCGGACCCAACGCGGACAAGCTGGTGGCTGGGATGAAGCAGGACGGCTTCCGGCTGATCGCCGTTCCTTCGGAGCAGAGTTGGGGTAAGTCGTCGACCGCGCTGGTGGATCTGGTTTACAAGAACAGCGTTGCGGGCATCATCGCGACGGACCGCGCTTCGGCACACCTGGCGGAACAGATCGCGGTGAAAACGTTTGTGCCCCTGATTGCCCTTTCCTCCGATAAAATGCTGACCTCCACGAACATTCCGTGGATCTTCCGTTTGCCGCCCGATACGCCGCTGGACGACGCGGTGCGCGCCATGGTGGAAGCCGCGCACAAAGGCGGCCTCAACCGCGGCGCGATTCGCAACGTGTTGGCGTCGGGCAATCTCATCGCCGGAAAGTTCCGCTTCGAATCCACCGGCGAGTTGCGGTAGCCATTCACCCGCACGATTCGTGAGTGGACATTAATGTCTCCCGGCGAACCCGGGTGCGACGACCCTGCGTCCAGGAGGCAGAGAGGCGGAACGGACTGCCTTGGGATCGGAGGACGTAACAATGTCAAGGAGATTCGGATTCCCGCTGCTTATCGTGGCAGTGGCGCGCATCATGGCAGGCGCTCCCCAGGCGCATGCGAACGTGCGTTTTGGAGTAACCGTGGGACCGGCTTATCCGCCGCCTCCCTACGCGCACGCGCGACTGTATCCTTATCCATATCGCAATTACTACGCATATCCACCGCCCGCCTACGGTTACTCGTATGGCTACAGGAGCGGACATGGTGAGCGCACGTATTGGGAGCAGCGTAACAACGAGTGGCGCGGGCACGAACGGCGTGGCTACGGACGCGGCCGGGATCACTGGCGATAGCGCGGGCCGGCGGCGCGCCCCCGTGGCGCTACCATGAAGAGGACCATGGCAGCGGGACTGCGGGGACGCGTTCGCATACGCGACTTGAAAGAGAAGAAAGCGCGCGGCGAGAAAATCGCCATGCTGACCTCCTACGACGCGGCTTTCGCGCGCCTGCTCGACGGCGCGGGGCTCGATGTGCTTCTGGTTGGCGATTCGCTCGGCATGGTGGTCCTCGGCTACGAAACCACCATCCCGGTTACGCTGGACGACATGCTCCACCACACCAAAGCCGTGGCGCGCGTTACTCGTCATGCGCTGGTGGTGGCCGACATGCCGTTCCTGAGTTTTCAGGTCAGTGTGCCCGATGCCGTGCGCAACGCGGGCCGGCTCATCAAGGAGGGCGGCGCCGCGGCGGTGAAGATCGAGGGTGGCCGCGCCGTCCTCGATGTGGTGGAGCGGCTGGTCTCGGTGGGCATTCCGGTGATGGGGCACCTGGGCCTGCTGCCGCAGAGCGTTCATCAGCTCAGTGGATTCCGCAAGCAGGCGAAGACTTCGGAGGAAGCGGAGCGGCTCATCGGCGACGCCGCCGCTCTCGACCATGCAGGCGTCTTCGCCATGGTGCTGGAATCGATTCCCGAAGAAGTAGCCGCCGCGGTGACTGCGCGCGTGACGGCGCCCACCATCGGCATTGGCGCGGGCCCCGGCTGCGACGGCCAGGTGCTGGTGTGCCACGACGCCTTCGGATTGTCGGGTGAGTACTCGCCTCCCTTCGCCAAGCGCTACGCGCAACTGGGCGAGTTGGTCTCGGCTGCCGCGCGCCAATACGTCGAAGAAGTCCGCAGCGGCGCTTTTCCGGCGAGCGCGCACAAATGAGCATCCTTGCGGTTCACACCATCGCGGACCTGCGCAGCCGGGTGCGCGAGGCGCGGCGCAGCGGCGCGGCGATCGCCGCCGTTCCCACCATGGGCGCGCTGCACCAGGGACACGGCCGCCTCATCGAGCGGGCGCGCGAGGAGTGCGGCTTCGTCGCGGTCACCGTGTTCGTGAATCCCACGCAGTTCAACGACCCGGCCGACTACGCCAGGTATCCGCGCACGCTCGACGCCGACGTGGCCTTCTGCGAGATGCGCGGCGCCCACCTTGTATTTGCGCCGGCTCCGGAGGAGATGTACCCGCGCGAGCAGCAGGCGTACGTCGAGGCCGGCGAGGTGGCGCAGTACATGGAAGGCCGCTTCCGGCCCGGGCACTTTCGCGGCGTCGCCACCGTCGTGGCCAAGCTGCTGAATATCGTGGGTCCCGACAAGGCTTACTTCGGCGAGAAGGACGCGCAGCAGGTGGCCGTTGTCCGGCGCATGGTGGAGGACCTCAACTTCCCGGTCGAAATCGTCGAAGTGAGCACCGTCCGCGAGAGCGATGGCCTGGCGCTCAGCTCCCGCAACGCGCGCCTTACCGCAGAGCAGCGGCGCATGGCCATCGCTCTGTATGAAGCGCTGTCGGCCGCGAGCAACCGAATCGCCGGGGGCGAGCGGCGCCCGGCTGAAGTGAAGCGTTGCGCGGGGGAAGTGTTCGCGCGCTACTCCGGCGTGCGGCCCGAGTACTTCGAAGTGGCCGATCCGGTGCGGCTGACGCCCCTCGATCGCATCGAGGGTGCAGTGCGGCTCGCCGGCGCCATCTGGGTCGGCCAGACCAGGCTGATCGATAACATCCTCGTCGAGCCGGACGCCCGCTAGCGGCGAGTTAGATCCGGACTCCGCTCCGTCACGTCGCGGCTCGGTAAACAACCTTCAAACACGCGGTTGCGCTTCCGAGCCGCGCGCGTGAGCAAGCGGTTCCCAGCCTCAGGCACTTGGTGGCCGGGTCCACGCGTCATCCCGCCAGGATCGCCTCCAGCAGCTCCTCGCGATCCAAGTAGTTGGGGACGATCACCTGCGCGCCGGCCTGCCGCAGCCGGGCGCACTTCCATTCATCGATGGCCAGGCAATCGCCTTCATCGGTGGCCAGACCAACGGCCAGACCGCCCGCCTCCCGCGTCAGGCTGATCTCGACGTTGCCGTCGCCAAAGCCGATCAGTTCCTCGCCCGCCGCGTGTCCCCGCTCGATGACGCCGCGAATAAGACCCTCCTTGGAAAAACCGGGATCGGGCTGGGCTCCGTACACGCCACCGTCAAAGTAGCGCGCAACGTCGAGCAGCCGGGCCTCGTGCTGCAGTTCCGGGTCGTCGGTTCCGCTGGCGAGGATCAGCGTCACGCCCCGCGCGCGCAGCGCCTCCAGCAGAGCCCGCGTGCCCGGTACCAGATACTTGTCCGGCTTCACCACTCCGCCGCGCACCTCCTCCATGCGCGCGGCGGTGACTTCGCCGAGTGCGGTCAGGAAGCGATCCTTGTATTCGGCGGCGTCCACTTCCGGTCCGCCCCGTTCGCGCACGGCCGCGGCGAAAGCGCGGGTCTGCCAGATGGTGTCCTGGCCGGTGAAACGCCAGATGAAATCCTCGCAGACGGCCCGCAGCTCGGCCTCGCTCTCGCCGGTGCCCAGCGCCGCCAGTGCCGCCAGCATCGGGCGCATCATGATGTTCATCCAGCCGGCGCGGATGAGGGACACGGTCCCGTCGAAATCGAAAAAGGCGATCCGCGCCCGGCGGACCACACTGCCCGTGGCGACTTTCAGGATCACCGCAACCAGACCGTCGTCAGGGCGATCGCCGCTCCGCCCGCGCCACAGATCAGGCCGGCCCACCACATATACTCCCGTTTGGAAAGAATGGCCAGCGACGCGAGTACGATGGCGACCTCCAGGAAGACCTCGCCGAAGTGCAGCCGCAGCGCACGCCGGCCGCTCAGCGCGCTCTCGTGTTCGAACTCCGTGGCCGTATCCTGGATCTCTTTGCCCTCGCGCTCGTACTTCTCGATGTTGGCCTTGTATTTCGCGACCGCTTCGGGAGCCTTAAGGGTGGCGAAGATATCGGCCACGAAGGTCGACTCGTACCTCCGGATCGACTTGGCCTGATAATACGCCCACTGGTCCGACGCCTTCTGCTGTCCCAGCAGCTCCTCGGTGGTGTAGATGTGGCCGAGGACCGACACCACGGCCAGCGCAGCCGCAATCACCGCCATGGAGCCGGCCACCTTTCTGTCAAAGGGATTGTGCGCGTGTTCCGCGTGTTCCTGCAGTTCCTCTTCCGTGGACATGGTTCAGGTTCGAGGGTAACATAGCGGCCTCTGGCTGACGCGCGCGGCTCGGCAAGACAGCCTAACCCAGCCGCGACGGTCACGGAGCGGTCCGCCGAATACTTCATGCCTTCCGGGGGAGCGGTTCTCGCCACGGGCTGATGGCAATGCGAAAATAGAACGGCATGTCAGAATCGAGATTCGACGAACCGCGCCTCGCGCTCAACCGCATCTACACGCGCACCGGCGACGGCGGCGCCACGCGGCTCGCCGGCGGCCAGACGGTGCCCAAGGACGCCCGGCGGATTGAAGCCTACGGCACCGTCGACGAGTTGAACGCCTTCGTGGGCGCGGCCTGCCTTGCCGCCGAGGCCGAGCCGGCGCTGGCCACGCTGGCGCGCTCGCTGCGCCGGGTGCAACACGAGCTGTTCAACCTCGGCTCCATCCTGGCGACGCTCCCCGAAGACGTGCATCCGAAGCAGGCGCGCATCACCGACGCGGACATCGCGCAGCTCGAACGGGACATCGACCGGGCGAATGCCGATCTGCCGCCGCTGCGCTCCTTCGTGCTGCCCGGCGGATCGCGCGCCAATTGCGACCTGCACATCGCCCGCACCGTGTGCCGCCGCGCCGAGAGACTGCTGGTGGCCGCCGCGCGCGAGGAGCAGGCGCCCCCGGAAGCCGTGCGCTACCTGAACCGGCTCAGCGACGCGCTCTTCGTCTGGAGCCGCTGGGCCAATCACGCGCTGGGCATCCCCGAGGTGCTCTGGCAGCCGAACGAGGCCGCCTCCGGCAGCGAGTGAGCGGCGAGTTGCTCCGCCAGGGCGCTCAGATTGAAGGCCAGCCGTTCCAGGAGCCGTTTTGCGCAGTCTGCCGCCCGTCCCGGAGTACGGTTTTGGCGGGATACGGCCGCCGTGCTCGCCGTCGGCTATCCGGGCGGCGTCATGAGCGGGGGATACTCGGGTTATTGCCAGGATTACTCGCCGGCGGCACGGCGGCCGGCTGTGGTGTCGATCACCAGGCTGGCCCAGCGCCCGAACACCAGCGCCGCCGCCTCTTCCTGCTCCCGGTCGAAGGCGCCGGGGTCGAGGGGCGCGCTCAGTTCGCGCACGTCGCCGCAGTTGGCGTCCTGGCCAATCCAGTCGGCGATCATGTCCGGGGTGGTCTCCAGATGGAATTGAAAACCGTACACCTGCGAGCCGTGGCGGAAGGCCTGGTTCCGGCACCGGTCGGACGACGCCAGATGCGTGGTGCCGGCGGGCAGGTCGAAGGTCTCGCCGTGCCATTGCAACACGGTGGAGGGATTCCGCAGGCCGGCCAGGAGCGGGTCGCCAGCCGCGGCTTCGGTGAAGTGCAGAGGAAACCAGCCAATCTCCTTCACCGGGTTACGGAAAACCCGCGCGCCCAGAGCTTTGGCGATGAGTTGGGCGCCGAGACAGATTCCCAGGACCGGCCGGCCCGCCCGCACCGCCGCCTCGATCAGGCCAAGCTCGGCGCGCAGGTACTCCTGGTCGTCGTTGGCCGACATCGGCCCGCCCATCAAGATCAGCGCGGGTGAGGTGGCCGCCTCCGGCGGCGCAGCCCCCGCGAACAGGTCAAAGTACTCATAGGAGATACCCGCCCGGTGGAGCGCCGGAGCGATCCGTCCGAGGTGCTCAAACGGTACGTGGCGCACTACGGTAATGGGGCTGCCAGGCATGGCGCGGTAGTGAATCTCAACAGACCAGAGTACCGAAAAAGGCCATGGCCCGGAAAATGCCTATCGCCGGGAAACGATTCTTCCGATCTGATCTGTGGAGCGGTGCGCTACGCTATAGGAATCCGTGTGCGACAGGCGCGCCCGGCTCTGGAACACTGACCTGTGCGGGTACTGATTGCGGACGACAGCGTAGTATCGAAGCACCTGCTGGAAGCGACCCTCCGAAAGTGGGGCTACGAGGTGGTGAGCGCTTCCGACGGGGCCACGGCGTGGGACATCCTGCAACGGGAGGATGCGCCCACGCTGGCCATCCTGGACTGGATGATGCCGGGGATGACCGGGCTCGAAGTGTGCCGTCTGGTCCGCCAGATGAACCGGGAACGCTACACCTACATTCTTCTGCTCACTTCGCGGAGCCAGAAGGAGGATCTCATCGAGGGCATGGAGGCGGGGGCGGACGACTACGTCACCAAGCCCTTCGATCAGCACGAGCTCAAGGTCCGGCTGAGAGCCGGGACGCGCATCATCGAGCTGCAGTCGGAACTGCTGGCCGCCCGCGAGGCTTTGCGCGAGCAGGCCACGCGGGACGCCCTGACCCGGCTATGGAACCGTTCCTCCATCCTGGACATCCTGCAACGCGAGCTGTCGCGGTCCGCGCGGGAGCGGCGTCCGCTCGGCGTCCTGCTGGTGGACCTCGACCATTTCAAGAACGTCAACGACACGTATGGCCACTTCGCCGGTGACGCGGTGCTGAGCGAGGCCGGCCGGCGGATGCAGAGCGATCTGCGCGAGTACGATTCGCTGGGGCGCTACGGAGGGGAGGAGTTCCTGGTGCTTCTTCCCGGCTGTGACGAACGCTCCACGCGCGGCTCAGCCGAGCGGATACGCGCTCATCTGGCCAATCACCCCATGGTGCTCAACGACAGCACCCTGAACATCACCGGCAGCTTCGGCGCCACCTGTGTAAAGCCAGGCTTCCCGTGTACGGCCGAAGAGTTGATCCGCCGCGCAGACGAGGCGCTCTACCGGGCCAAGGATCTGGGCCGCAACTGTGTGGCCTACCTTGATGTAGAGGACGTCGAAACGGCGCCCCCGCCGCCGGGCCTGACCCGCACAGCAGTCTGAAGCGGCATCTGAGTTTAATTCTGTGACAGGCACGAAACTCCGCACCGCGAAGCCCGGCGAACACGACGCTCATCCTATTGCGGAGTTTTCGTGCCTGTCACAGAATTAGATGCCTCCGGCGTCCTGGCGCCGGCCACCTGGAAGTGGCTCAACGTGGCGGCGTACTGCGACAGCCCTTTGTACAAGGCCTCGGCGATTTTCTGGCGCGTCTCCGGACGTTTCAGCAGCCGCTCATCCTGAGCGTTGCTCACAAAACCGATCTCGGCCAGCACCGAAGGCATGGAGGCGCCAATCAGCACCACGAAGGGGGCCTTGCGAATACCCCGGTCGCGGTTGCGCGCGGACTTCATGGAGTATGCGCACAGCGCATTCTGGATGCGCTGGGCGAACTCGCGCGACTCGTCCACCTTGTCCTTCAGCGCGATTTTCTGCAGCAGTCCTTCGAGATCGTTGATGGTCATGGACGATTCCGCGTTCTCTCGCGCGGCCACCTCCAGTGCCTCCTTCGAAGTGGTGAAGTTCAGATAGTAGGTTTCCACCCCGCTGGCCGTGCGCAGCGGAGACGAGTTGGCGTGGATGGAGAGGAACAGGTCGGCCTGGCTGGCATTGGCGATGGCGGTGCGCTCTTCGAGCGGAATGAAGCGGTCGTCGGAGCGCGTGTACACTACCTGACTGCCCATCCTCTCCTCAATCAGGGCCCCCAGCCGCATGGAAACGTCGAGGACCAGGTCCTTCTCGCGAAGGCCGGTGGGTCCGATGGTTCCGGTATCGTGGCCGCCGTGGCCGGGATCGATGACGATGCGGTTGACTTTGAGACCGAGGACGCGGACCATCGAGCGGTCGCCGCTGCTGGTGCGGCGCGCCGGATAAGCGATATCGGACGGGGTGACGGCACGTCCGGGAGAACTGACTTCCATCTGCGGAGCCGGCGCGCGATCCGCTGGTTCAACCAGGGCGGCGGGCGGCGGCGGAACGTCGAATTTGGCGACCAGTATCGGATTGGCGCGGGCGAGCGCACTGACAGTAAGCGCCGGAGGCTGCTCCATCGCTTGTCCGGACGGATGTGCGACGCGACGGACCGGCTCGGGCGGCGGCGTAAACACACGGCTGGGGCCAGCCGCGAGCGGCGGGGCCAGGGCCCGCTCGGCAGCGGCCGGCGTGGCTTCCGCTTCCGGCTCCTTCGGTGCCGTGCCGGGGCTGCGCAATTCGATGATCAGCCGGTCGGGATTGGCCAGCGTTTCGGTGGTGAACGCGCTGGCGCCCTCGAGGTCAAGGACGATTCGGGTGACGCCGTGCTGGGTCTCGGCCACGCGAATCTGCTTCACAAACCGGTCGTGCACGGGAATCACGTTGACGCCGCGGTGCTGGAGATCCGGCCTGGTCCCCGGCAGATCGAAAAACAGCCGCTCGGGGTTGGGCAGGCGGTCGCAGCGGAAAGTGAATTCGCCGCTGGCTTCAATGGCGATACGGGTAACCTCGCCCATGGACCAGAATCGTACCGCCGTGACGCGCGCCGCCACGGGCGCGTCCGGCGCGGGGTCCCGGCCTGCGCGCGACGCGGCATTCGAAGGAGCCGCCAACGAAAGAACTAGAACCGCCACGGCGATTCCGGCCCGGCGCGGCTTTTGAAGTACTTCCGCAAAACGGACTGCGACTCGCGCCGCCTCGGCCTCGCGAGTCCCCCGGCCGTGTGGCGCCGCGCGCTCGCGGCCTTTGCGCTCTCGGGGGAGGAGGAGCATGCCAGTCTTCGTCTACCGTTCGGTGACCATGTGCAGCCGGCCGCGTTCGTCGTAGAACGTGGCCAGTTGCGGTTGTTTTTCCTCCGGCGGCGGTTGGGCAACGGCCGGCGCCGTTGCCTCCGCCTCGGTTTTCCGGTCCGCTTCGGCCTTCTTCTTCGCCTCTTCGTACTGCTGGCCGACCTTCTTCACGTACGCTTCTGTCTCGCGATACGGCGGGATGCCGTTGTACTTCGTCACCGCTCCTTCACCGGCGTTGTAGGCGGCGATGGCGAGTTGGTCGTCCTTGAACGTGTCCCTGAGAAACCGCAGGTAGCGCACGCCGCCCTCCACGTTCTGTTTCACGTCGAACGCGTCGGACACGCCAAAGCGCCGCGCCGTCGCCGGCATCAGTTGCATGATGCCCTGCGCGCCTTTCCATGACACGGCCGCCGGGTTAAAAGCGCTCTCCACCGAGATCACCGAGTTCACCAGCGCCGGGTTCAAGTCGTAGTCCTTCGCCGTCTTCTCCACCAGCGCCTGGATGGCCGGGTCGGGAGCCGCCTGCCGGGCGGGGCGCGGGCGAGCCGCCGGAATGGGCACCAGCACCCGGACCAGCCGTCCGCTACGGGCATCCACGCGCACGGTCGATTTCAGGCGAGGCGCTGGTGCCACCTTCTGAACCGCGCCCGGGTTGTTGTCGGCGCCTCGCATCGTAGCGTTCGTCCCCATCAGCAGGGAGGCCGCGATAAAACAAAACGCGACCATTTGTTTTAACCGATTATACCCGGATCTGGTTCCTTTGGAAAGACTTAATTGCATAGAGGGAAAGCTGGACCGTGATGCTATCATTCTCTCATGCGGGAAGCGGGGTTTGTGCTGGCCGGCGGCCGCAGTTCCCGCATGGGTCGCGACAAGGCGCTGCTTCGTCATTGGGGCGTACCTCTGGTTGTCCGCGCGGCGGCGGCCGTGGCGGATGTTGCCGGCTCGGTCACCATTCTGGGCGATCCCGGTCTCTACGGCCGGTTCGGATGGCCGATTTTGGCCGACGCCGAGCCGGGCCTGGGGCCCATCGGGGGCCTGCTGACCGCTCTCGAACACACCCGCGCCGAATGGAATGTTCTGGTCGCCTGCGACATGCCCGACCTGTCCCGGGACCTGCTCCGCGAGCTGCTCCGGAGGACCGCCCGAGCGCGGGGCCGCTGTGTGGCACCGGTCACCGCGGACGGGTTCGAGCCGCTCTGCGCCGTTTACCGGCGTAGCGCCCTCCCCGAGGTCCGCTCCGCCATCGCCGCCGGACGCCTGAAGATGCGCGACCTGCTCCCGCTGCTGGACACCGTGCCCGTCACCGGCCTCGACGCTGCATGCTTCCGCAACGTCAACACTCCCGAGGATTGGACCGGTTACCTTCATCGCCAATGACCGACGTCACCCATTACATAGAGTTCCGGCATGTCTATAAGACGTTCGACGAACCCGTTCTGGCCGACGTCAGTTTCTGGCTGGATGCCGGACAAACGCTGGCCATCATCGGGCGCAGCGGCGTCGGCAAGTCGGTCTGCCTCGGGCACATCATGGGCTTCCTGAAGCCGGACCAGGGCCGGGTGATGGTGGCCTACCAGGACATCACCGATTTCGATGAGTCCCAGCTTCGCCGAATTCGCAAGAAGGTCACCATGGTGTTTCAATCGGGCGCGCTGTTCGATTCTCTCACCGTGGGCGAAAACATCCTGTTCTCGCTGGAGCTGCGGGACGACTACAACGAACAAAACAAGGAGGATGTGGTAGACGGTCTGCTGAACATGGTAGGGCTGCTGGCCTACCGCGACGTCTACCCGGCCGACCTCTCCACCGGCTACAAGCGGGCGGTGGCCATCGCGCGGGCGCTGGCGGCCCAGCCCGAGTGCGTCCTCTACGACGAGCCCACCACCATGGTGGACCCCATCATGTCCGACGACCTCTCCAACCTCATGCTCAAGCTGAAACGGCAACTGAAGCTGACTTCGGTGGTGGTGACCCACGATCTGGACCTGATGCGCAAGGTGGCCGATTCCGTGGTGTTCCTGTACGAGGGGAAGGCCATCTACTTCGGCCCGGTCGAGGACCTGGACCGCTCCGACCACCCGCACATCCGCGAGTTCCTGGCCATGGACCGTGTGGAGCTGTAGCGGTTTCCGCGTCTCGTTTGACCACCGGGCTGACTGGAGTCAAAGGCGATACGGCTACCGCATGGCCGACAGTACGGACCTCACGATGCCTTCAACCGACACTGAGCAGGAGAGGCGTCGTTGGATGGAACGAGTTCTACTGAAGACAATCTACCATTTGCCGCGGAAACTTCGCAGTGCCTTTCGCCACAGGCTGTTGGCCGCAAGCGGTCCCAGGCCGCTGCCCTATTCCTCCTCGGGCTTGTTCTGAGGATCGAGGCGCCCCACGGTCTTCAACTGTTGGAACATCCGCTCCACCTCGGCCTCGTCGCCCGGAAGCAGCACGGGGTAACGCGGCGGCGGGTTCCGGCGCGGCTCTGCGCGGCGGTTCGCGGCCGGGCGTTGCGGCTCGCCCCAGAAGCTGCGCCAGGTAACGCCTTCGATCAGCGCCTCGCGCGGATAGCGCCGCAGGTTGCGCAGCAGACTCTCGCGCCCCTGCTCGTCGCCGGCGTACACCAGCACGGCCGTCTCGCGATTCATGAAGGTGAGCCGCACCATTAGTGGAAAGCCGAACAGCTTGTCCACGCGGGCCACCTCCGGCCACGGGATGCGCCTTGCGCCGCCGCGAAAGTGCCGTTCCACCCGCAGGTGGCTTTCGTAGATCTCGATGTCGGGAAGAAGGCCCAAAGCGAACGCAATTACGGCTCCCGGCAGCAGCAGACCCGCCGCGATCCATGCCCAGTGCCACGCCAGACCAACCCACGCGGAAAAGGCCGTGAACGCCAGCGCCACCACGCCTGTCCACAGGTAGTCGCGAGGGGAGTCGTAGCGGGAAACCGGCGCCGGCACACCTTCAGCCTAGCGCCGGAATCCGGCCCCGTCAACGCATTTGCCGGGCGCGATTGGCCGGTAGCCGGAGCAAAAGCGTGTGGCAACTCGAAGGTTCAACTCGGAACCTGAACCCAGAGCAGGCAAGCCGCCAGGCAAAGCTTCCGGGTTCTGTCTAATGCAATCGAGTTCTCAACAAGAACATGAACTATACGGACATGGTGCAACAGGAGGCGGGTCGAGTACCGGCTGGACCTGCGCGGTTTCCAACGAGCTCGGCGGTTCTTCCGTTTCCTACCTGGGTCCGGCGCTCATCGGGAAATCCAGCGCATTTGAGGTCTTCCCGTCAGGATTCTTCACGCGAATCTTAGCCGTTCGCGGCGCTCGAAGCAGAGATGCCGGAACCATGCCTGAAAGCGCGGTGCCACCGCCGAAGGCCGTTTCCAGCGGGGTCTCGTCGAGGTAGATCCTGGCGCCCGGCAGGAAGTTCGAGCCTGCCACCCCCAGGGCCGACCCTCCGTTCGGTTGCACGTTGAAGCCCCGCCCGATCACGCAGGAATCCGGCCACGTGCGGGAGAGCTGGGGAGGCGGACCGGCGACCGGAAATACCTGGAAGGACACAGCGTTGGAAATCCGGCCATCCGCATTCACGACCGTAACTGCGATGGTGCCCTCCCGGCTGTAGAGTTCCGCGGGAACCGCGGCCGACAGCCCGGTGTCGCCCCCGAAGGCAGTAACGGCAGGCTTGCCGTTGAAACAGATTTGCGAGGCGCTGGTGAAGTTGGAGCCGATGACCGAGACAGCCGACTCACCCGAGGGCTGGACCTGGAAGCCTTTCCCCGCCGTGGTGCTCGGCGGCGCCAGCTTTTCGATGCGCGGCGCGAGAACCTCCTTCGGCCCTTGCCTGCCTCCGCAGGAAAGGCTCGCGCCCGCGAGCACGGTGAGCATCAAAACAGCCCAGGGGCTCCGGTTCATCTTGAGGATCGTGGAATCATGTGCCATATTCGTTCACTCCAGCCCGAAGAAGAAGATTGCGCCCATCCGGGAAAACCCGCTGTCCGCGTTCGAGTTCGACCTCGGGGCGCGTAAATGCCGAGGTCGCGAACGTGTGGGGAGCCCGATCCTCCCGAGCCCGCGTCCCTAGCGTGCCAGGTGTAGTCGTACTCGCCGAACGGCCCGATATGATCGGCTGGACCTGGGGGGAGGACCGGGATGATCGAGACTCTCGTCCGGCGTACGCTTTGCTGCGAGCTCGGAGCGTTAGGGAGTACTGGCATCCGCGGGCCTGAGAGGTTCTAGTCTCATTTTACAAGTACCACGATAGATAATTGACTGTCCGAAAGTCGGGTAGTGCGCTAAATCCGTGCCCCTGTCCTGGTGGCGTCCTCGGGAGCGCGGGCCGCCAGTGGATCATCCGTTTTCGTCGCTGAAGGGGATTTCGAGCTGGTCGCCGAACAGAACCTGGAAATGTTTCTCGTACTGTTGTTGTGTTCTTGAGATTCGTGCGATGCCCAGAAGCTGGCCCAAATGCGTGCGCAGTGCCTTGACCCCTATCTCTGACAAGAACTGATGTAGTCGCTTCCACCGTGATTTGCTATTCTCACGCTGCTCCTTCGTAAGCTGGAGGATCTTGCCATTGCTCCTAGCGAGCGGACGATAGACCTGATCTATGGTGAGGTGCATGAACTTCCAAGGCTTGTTCCGCTCCGGCTTCGGTAGATCGTACAGGCGATACCATTCCGCGTACAACTGGTCCGGGAACTCCTTTTCGTACTCACGGGCCTCTTCTCGCACGTACAGCTTGAAAGCGGCAATCGTCTCTTCTTTGGTCGCGTCATATCCCGCCAGAGCATAAACCAAGCCTTTGATACCGGCCTTAGCTGACGCATTGAGGATGATGTGAGCTTGTCTTGCGGCATTGGATCGGTACGCCACAAGCTTCCCATCTGCCTCTGCTTTTGTTATCGCCTTGCAGAGGTCAATGAGAATCGTGACGTCGTATCCATGAACCTGCGTCAGGGTTTGTGGCCCGCCGACTTGGGCTTGAAAAATAAGGGGGTTGTCCGACTTTTCACGGAGTTCTGGCCCGACGTAATCAGAGATAGCTTTACCGCCTACGAAACGCGGCAGACGACTACCGCTCTTGCCGAGTCCTAGCGCCTCGCCCATGCCGCGCTGGCTGATGACGGCGGTTCTTGCTTCGTCATTCAGTACGTAGCAATCCACGTCAATACCGAAATCGTCTTTGAAGCTCCCCTTGTGCGTAGCCCGAGGAAGTGGTGTCTTCCCCGCCTTCTCCCATCTTGCTTGGACTGCCGCCCTCGCGATTTCACTGCGCCGCTCTGCCGAAAGCTTGCTCGCTCTCGCATCGCCGCCTTTTGCCGCGCCGAGCCGAGACAACTCCTTCGCTGCTTGGGAAGTCAGTGTGAAAGGTTCATCGGTCATGTTCCAATCGTAGTACTTGCCCGAGCATGAAGTCAAGAGTTGTCTTGATTTCCTGCCCGAGCAAGTATAGACTATACCTGTGAAGCAAGAAGCCCCGATCAGCGTTGGCGCGCTAACCGTGGCTGGATCCGCACAGCCGAAGCCGAAGACCACATCTGGACAGAGCGCGAGCTACTGACGGCGCGATCCCTTGATTAGCGATGCTTGGTACGTTTTCGCTTGGGTAAGAACCGGTCGATCCAGTGAGTGACTAGGGACGCGAGCACCACAAGTACAAAGGCCCATGCCCAACTAACGCCGTTCTCTTGAATGCCGCCGCTTAGCCAATACCACAAATTGAAAGCGACGTCATACTGCATAACCTCAGGATCGTAGTCATCGCGTCGGTCTCCGTGGATGCCCCGCACGAGAAGGGACAGCCGATGGATTCCAGTCATCTTTGGTATGACGGTCCAACTCCACTCTCTGTACCTCTCGTCCCTCTTGACTACTTGAATGTCCGAGTGTTGTTTTATGGTCTCCAAACCGGAATCGGCGGTGAGCGTAACCTCCAGCCTCGGCTCCCCTTTGAATGTTTCCTGCTTTATGAGCCGGTCCGTTGCCACAATACCAGCGGTGATGTTTCCATATGCCTTAGCAGCTATCCGAACGACGACGGTCTCGGGGACGGCCACCTTGAGACTAGGAGGCCATGCAACAAAAAACCTCTCATCGAGCTTTCCCTGCGGAAATGGCTTGATCGTCATGATAGTCTCGCCCGTGGTTCCGGGCGCGGCCAACAACGCTACAACATCGTTAGATGGGGAGACTAACGCACGTGGGTCGGAGTGCATAAGGACCCCCAACGCACCGGCCACTAGCATGATCACCAGTGCGGAGATCGTACTGAGGATTGTCCTGAGCGTGGGATTATTATATTTCATCAGGAGGCCCGGAAGCGGGCACACACTTTTAGCGCACCATCCGAAAGTCGGCCCAACGTGGCGGGTGCGCGACGCGAAAGTGGCGTTGCTGCCGGTCGCTGCCACGATTTCGCCCGAGGGACACGCGGCGCCAGAAACCGTAAAACAATCGAACTTCGGCTCTTTTCCAACAGCCCAAAGCACTGGAAACATTCGAGACAGAAATGCCTTGGGCGATTGTTTTACAGCTTCAGCCGCCGCGCGTCCCCGAAGTCTGGTGTACTGCTACGCTCAGACGGTCTCAGCTTTCCGCCAGAAACGCAGGGGCGTCCACTTTTTGCGTCGCGCACCCCTTCGGCTGCCGGTGGCGGCTCAAATCGGGCTTGAGAGGGCCCGCCGCCGCGTTCCCAACAACCCCAACAATCCAAACGCCACATTAGAAAGCAGTTCCGCACATCGTGCGCCGGATATCGCGCCCTTTCGTGCTACCGTCAATGCGTAATGTCCACTACACGCTGCATCCTCCGGCAATCCGCAAACGGAAGCCCCGCGGCACCGGCGACCCCGTATTACGAAACGAACCCAATTCCGTATCGCCCAATTACGAAACGAACCCAATTCCCGGGTCACCCGGGAGTCCCTCTTTACCAAACGAAGCCAATTTCGCCCGCCGCCCGCGACAAGGCCAGCAGCCACGCGCGACACTGTATCTCATGAAGGACATTGCGCTTCGGGCGCTGGACGCCGCGCTGGCCCGCGGGGTCTCCTACGCCGATGTGCGCGTGGAACAAACCCGCGAACGCGCGCTGGGAACCAAGAACGGCCAGACCGGCCGGCTGGGCTCGTCGGAATCCACGGGCGCGGGCCTGCGCGTTCTCGCCGATGGCGCGTGGGGCTTCGCGGCCACCGGCGATCTCTCGGCCGCCGGCCTCTCCACCGCCGCGGCCCAGGCCGTCTCCATCGCCCGCGCCAGCGCCCTCGCCGCACGAGCGGAGGTTCGCCTCGCCGACGAAGAGAAGCACGAGTGCGTGTGGGAATCGCCCTGCGCCATCGATCCGTTTTCGGTTCCCCTCGCCGAGCAGCTCGCGCTTCTGCTGGCTGTGGACAGCGAACTGCGCCGAACCCCCGGCGTGACCCTGGCCGAAACCAACATGAACTTCCAGCGAACGCGCCAGGTGTTCGTGTCCTCGCTGGGCAGCGTCATCGAGCAGACCCGCACCGCCACCCAGGCCGGCTTCGAGGCCTGGGCCTTCAAAGGCAGCGAGATACAGAAGCGTTCCTACCCGAACTCCTTCGGCGGCCAGAGCCAGTTGAAGGGCTACGAACTGGTCGGCGAGCTGGCGCTGCTCGACCACGCCCCGCGCATCGCCGAGGAAGCCGTGGCGCTGCACTCGGCCGATCAATGTCCCGAGGGAACCCTGCCCCTGATTCTGGACAGCAGCCAGCTCGCGCTGCAAATCCACGAGTCCATCGGGCACCCCATCGAGCTGGATCGCGTGCTCGGCTCGGAGGCCAATTACGCGGGCATGAGCTTTCTCACCGTGGATAAGCTCAACACGCTGCGCTACGGGTCGGAGATTGTGAACGCCGTGGCGGACGCGAGGCCCGAACACGGGCCGGGCCTCGGAACGTTCCTCTTCGACGACGAGGGCGTCCCCGCGCAGCGCATCGACGTCATCCGCGACGGCTTGTTCACGGGCTACCTGGCCTCGCGCGAGACGGCGCCGGTGGTCGGCCTGTCCCGTTCGAATGGCGCCATGCGGGCGGCGAACTGGGCCCGCCTGCCGCTCATACGCATGACCAACGTCAGCCTGCTCCCCGGCCCGCACACGCTCGACGACGTGTTCGACGTGGATCGCGGCATCTGCATGGAGACCAACCGAAGCTGGTCCATCGACGACAAACGGTACAACTTTCAGTTCGGGTGCGAGATCGCCTGGGAGATTCGAAATGGAAAGCGCGTGCGCATGCTGCGCAATCCCACCTACAGCGGCATCACCACGGAGTTCTGGAACTCGTGCGAGCGCATCGCCAACCGCAGCCACTGGACCCTGTGGGGCGTTCCCAACTGCGGAAAGGGCCAGCCGGAGCAGGTGATGGGCACCGGGCATGGCGCCAGCCCCGCACGTTTCCGCGACGTGCGCGTCGGGGGAGGGTACGGAAAGTGAGCCTTCTGAGCCTGACCGACAGCCAGCGCATTTTCGACCAGGCGCTGGGTGCCGCGCGCGCGGCGGGCGTCGACGACATCGAGATGTTCCTCGGCGCCCATGCCACCGCCCTGACCCGCTTCGCCAACAACACCATCCACCAGAACGTGGCCGAGCGCGACCGCACGTTGTCGGTGCGGGCGCTGATCGGCCAACGAACGGCGCGCGCCACCACCAACCTCACCGGCGACGATTCCATTCGTCGCGTGGTGGAGGAGGCCATCGCGCTGACAAAGGTAGCCGCACCGGACCCCGCGCTGCTGCCCCTTCCCGGCCCCGAGGAGGCTGGTGAAATCCGCGCGGACCGCTCGCGCTTCGACGCCGCCACCGCCGCCACCACGCCCGAACAGCGCGCTCTCGCGGTGAAACAGGCGATCTCCATTGTCGAGAGCGCTTCGGCGAGCGCAGCGGGCATCTTCGAAACCGGCGAGGAGACGCAGGTCCTGCTCAACTCGCGCGGCCTGTTTCGCTGCCACGCGGAAACATCGGCGCGCTTTTCCGTTACCGCCACCGCGCGCGACAGCTCCGGATGGGCCAAAGCGTCAGCCGTCTCGGCGGACGCCATCGACCCGGCGGCGCTCGCCCGCCGCGCCAGCGAGAAGGCCCGCCTTTCCGCCTCACCCCGCGAACTCCCGCCCGGCCGCTACACCGTGGTGTTGGAACCGGCCGCCGTGCTGGATCTGGTGGGCCAGGTCTTCGCGGACTTCAGCGCCACGGCCATCGCCGACCAGCGCAGCTTCCTCACCGGCCGAAGCCAGGGCCGGCTGTTCGGGCCGAACATCGTTATCGACGACGACGTGCATCATCCTCTGCAGTCCGGCGCGCCGTTCGATGGCGAGGGCATGGCCCGCGGGACGCTGCGGCTGGTGGACGGCGGCGCGGTGCGCGACATCCCCTGCTCGCGTGGCAGCGCGCGGCGGGCCGGCGTCACCGCCACCGGTCACGGACTTCCCCTGCCTAACGAAACCGGCGAGATGCCTCTCAACATCGTGATCGCCGGCGGCGACTCGAAGATCGAGGACATGATCGCCGCCGTGGATCGCGGCATTCTGGTCACCCGCCTCTGGTACATCCGCGAAGTGGACCCCTTCGAGAAGATCATGACCGGCATGACCCGCGACGGCACGTTCCTCATCGAAGGCGGCCGGCCCGTGTACGGCGTGCGCAACTTCCGTTTCAATCAGAGCGTGGTGGAAATGTTGCGCAACGTCGTCGCCATGAGCCCGGCCGTGCGCGCCAGCGGCGAGGAAGCCTTCGACCTGGTGGCGCCGGCCATGACCGTGGAATGCTTCCACTTCACCGAGGTGACGCGTTTCTAGGAAGTCACTCCACTGAACATCCAGCCTTGAGTTCCAGGCTCCGAAGTGGGGCAGGCTCCCAGCCTGCGGCGGCCTTGACCAGGGGCGAAGCCGTGGCGGTCTCCTTATCCGCCGGCCACGGGCGAAGATCAGAGCACACCTTATCGAGGGAAAAGGCCGCCCACCCGGCACAACTCCGGTCGAAGGTCGGCATTCGTCTTTCGCCATTGGTCAAGGCCGCCCCACGTTAAACTGAAAGAGGCGCATGGTGCACCACGGCCACAGTCATCACCACGGAACGGGCAGGATCCTGCAGTGGTCTTTTGCCGCCACCCTGCTGCTGGTGATAGCCGAGGTGTTCGCCGGGCTGCGCGCCCACAGCCTCGCGGTGGTGTCCGACGCCGGGCACAACTTCACCGATGCGCTCGCGCTGGTGCTGGCGGCCATCGGGGTCTACTTCCAGTCGAAGCCCGCCAGCGACACCAAGACCTTCGGCTATCATCGCGCCGGCGTGCTGGCCGCCTTCGTGAACGCTCTCACGCTGGTGCTGATCGCGCTGGTGATCTGCTATGAGGCGTGGGGGCGGTTCTTCAATCCGCACCCGGTGAACGAGCCGCTGATGCTGGCCGCTGCGGTGCTGGCGCTGCTGGTGAACGCAGCCATCATGTGGGGACTCAACCGCGACCGCCACGACGACCTCAACGTGCGCGCCGCCTGGATACACATGGCCGGCGACGCGGCCAGTTCCGTGGCCCTGATTGGCGGGGCCATCGCCATCCGCCTCACCGGCTGGCAGCAGCTTGACCCGCTGCTCTCGGTGGCCATCGCCGCGCTGATCGTCTGGACGGCGTGGGACATCATTCGTGAGTCCCTCAACATTCTGCTGGAGGGGCTGCCGCGCGGGCTCGAACTGCAGCAGGTGACCAGTGCCCTCGCCACCGTGGGCGGCGTCATCAACGTGCACGACCTGCACATCTGGAGCCTCGGCTCCAGCGCGCACGCGCTGAGCTGCCACGTGCTGATTGAGGACATGCCGCCGTCGGCGAGTGAGTCCATCCTGAAGCGCATCAACGACGTGTTGTGCGACTTCGGGATTCACCACACCACCATCCAGTTCGAGCACGTCCCCTGCGCCGTCTCCGACAACGGCTGCGCCATGTCCGGCGGTCAGTCACGCGAACATTGAGCGGACAGAACGGATCTCCGTGAGGCGTAGAATGATGATATAGTCTGGTCGAACCTTACCATATGGCTGATCCAGTCACAAGGGAAATGACCTTCGACTTCGATGGTCTAATCCAGCTCCTTGCCGGCCACCTCTATTCGGAGAAGAAGGTCTTTATACGTGAGCTTATCCAGAATGCTCACGATGCAATTCAGCGGCGTGCAGCCGAGGACGCGACTTTCGAACGCGATCAGGGGCACATCGACATTCTCACCGATCTCACTGCTTCGCCGGGCCGCATTGTCTTTCGCGACAATGGCCTCGGCATGACCCAGCGAGATTTGGAAATCTCGCTGTCAACAATTGGGAAGTCGGGAACTCGAGAAGCGCGCGAAGCCGACGCCCTGCTGGACGTGATTGGCGAGTTCGGCATCGGCTTTCTGTCGGGGTTCGTCGTCGGTGCCAAGGTGGAGGTGCGTACCCGCCACTGGAAGGCTGCGGAGAAGGAGGGCTGTCTTTGGGAGAACTCAGGGCGGGCCAGCTACACTATCGTGCCATGCTCCCTTCCCCATGTAGGCACCGAGGTAACAGTCCATCTTCGCTCGGCCGAGGATCGTGGCCTTCTTCATGACGATGCGGTGAAGAAAGTCGTTCGCTATTACGCCGACATGCTCCGGATCGCCATTCACTTGAACGACCCAGGCCACCACGCGCCACCTATCAATACTCGGGTCATGCCTTGGGAACGCATCGGCGGGTCCGATAGCGAGATGCGCCTCGACGCGATGATTTATCTAGATAGAGCCGTCCCGGACAGCGTTCTAGAAGTCATCCCGATTCGCATCGACGATCCGGAGAGCAACGGAAAGCCTCCCCTCCAGGCGGAAGGACTCCTCTACGTTACGCGCACCAGGGTACTAGCAACAGATACGCCTCGCACTGTTCGCGTTTTCCTGAAACGAATGTTCCTCTGTGAGGGGGCCAAGGAACTGTTGCCGCCGTGGGCCACCTTCATCAACGGAATCATCAATACCAGCAGCCTCTCGCCAAATGCCGCTCGAGATAATTTCACTCATGACGAATCCTACACACGCCTCACAGACCGTTTAGGCGACGTGATCGTCACACACTTCGAGGGCCTGAAGGAAAAGGAACCGCAGCGGCTCTCGGAGATCCTCGCCTACCACGACCTCAGCATTAAGGCCGCGTGCCACTACTACGATCCGTTTTTCGAGAAGTTTGGGCACTTGCTGGAGTGGCGTATTAACGGGAAGTCGGCGGCCGCCCGTGATCGCAAGCCGTCTGCAGGCCGTCGCGTATTCAGGGACGAGATCGGAGCCAATTATGCCTGGGCCACCCTACCCGAAGTAATGGCCTCGCTCGCAGCCCCTATTGGCGGAGGACCGAAGCGTCTTCCATGCTTCACCAGTCATAGCTCGGCCAATCAGTTCTTCGAAATGGCCGATGCGGCCGGCAGCACCGTGCTGGATGCTAGCTATCCCTTTGAAGATGACCTTCTGAAGACGTGGGCCGACGCGCGCCGGAGCGGAGTATCCTTGGTCTACGTCGACCGAGAGGATGACCCCGAGGTCTTCCGCGAGATCGATCCCGCCCAGGACCGGGCGGTAAACCAATTGGCGCGAGAAATGTCAGCTTACATACACCCAGGTGGCACAGGAAGGCTGCGGGTGGAGGCTCGACGTTTCGAGCCCGCCAGTCTCACCGCCGTATTGAAGGCCACAGAGACAGGGGCTGGATCTCTGAAAGCCCGCAACGTCCTCAACGATCCAAACGCCCCGTCCGATCTTCGCAGCATGGCTGAGGAGATGCTTCGTCTGAGTCGCAACGCTGACATGCGCATGAGTATTAACGCCGGCAATCCGCTGGTGCGCACGCTCGCAGCTCTTATCGAGGAAACCCCCGAAGATCCCGACCTCACTGACCTCATGCTCGGCATCTATAACGACGCTATCCTCTATAACCAGGAGCTAATGACTCCAACTAACGCGCAGATCTTCCACGAACAGTTTCAACGGCTGATGGGTCGTTCCGTGGAGTTCGTGCGGCAGAAAGCCGAGCTGTTCCGCGAGCGCGAGGCCCTGGACCGCCAGCGGCAGTCTCAGCAATCCAAGAAGGACGCCACCGCTCGTACCCGCAACCACCTCGTAGCTTTCTTGATGACGCCGTACTCAGATGAATTTGAGACAGCACGTGAGGGCGTGCGGATCGCGGTGGAGGACAAGCTGGGGTGTGAGTTGCGCCTCGCGAAGGACAGAACTTTCGAGGACTTCATCCGCGGTAACGTAAAGACCCACATGGATCACGCGGATTTCTTCATTGCGGATATTACCGGGGCTAACCCGAACGTGATGATGGAACTCGGCGCCGCCTACGACGGCCAGCCCGGCAAACCTGCGATCCTCATTGCGCGTATGGCTGTGCCGAATGGAACGCCTGATCTCCCCGCGGACCTGGCTGGTCACATTGCCGCTACTTATGCCAAAGGAGCCGACGCAATCACAGTGGCCGCGCAGTTGGAAGAAGCGTTCTCGAAGCACACGAAGTTAGAAACCTTGCTGAAACGTCAAGGAAGGGAGAGCTTCGTCTCCAGCGAGTCTCTGCGTACGTGGACGCGGAATCTGCTGAATGGCGCTGGAGTGTACGAGAAACTGAGCGCCCTCTATCCGACTGTGCCCGCTTGGCGAGCCGCTAAGCCTGCGGAAGTCGAGAAGGCGCTTGCAAGTGAGTCAGATCTCGCTCAAGCTGTCCTCAAGCGGATCAAGGACAACCTGCCGGGCTGATCCGTTGCCGCATGTCTCACCATAGTTCTCTGGCCAAAGAAGCGCGGCAGTCCTACCTTGAAGGACGCTATGCGGAATCGGCCCTCGTGTACCGACGTGCAGCGGCTGCTGCACTCGACATCGGGGATCGCGCAGCGTGGTTTGGCCATACGTCCTGGGCCGCAAGCGCAACAAAGAACCTTGGGGATCTTCCTTCAGCTCTCGCCCTGTTCCTCGCAGCCCGGCAAGCCGAGCCGGAAGATGCTCCCCAGTTTGAAGCCTGGATGGCGCGCAAGGATCTCATCGACATAACCTTGGCGACTCACCCAGAGGTGACGCGCTTAGAGAGTCTGTTCGGTGATCTTCGCGGCTATGCCCTGACGAACCACGTTTGCCGTGGGGACATTCCATATCTGGAGGCTGAGTTCCGCCGCATGAAGGGTGAGTGGTCCGCAGCGTTGAATGGGTGTGAGACGGCATGGCGTGAGCATGATGGGTCTGGCTATCTAAAGTCGAAAACCGCGTACACCGCTGCGCAGTGCGCGCTCCAACTTGGCCAGAGGAGCGTGTGCGCGGACTGGATAGAGGCAATGTCCGGCTGCGATCAGGAGTTTAGAACCACCCCGGCAATAAGGTCGGAGATGGCACTCAAGCTTGCAGTCGCCGAAGGGCGGGATCCGCACGAAGTTGCCACTAAGCTCCGAACGTATGCGGACGCCGTAGTAGGCATCGACGAAGCCGTATCTGTCGCTGCCCTGCGAGAAGTGACCGCACGCGTCCACCTCCTGGACTCCACCAACGGCGACCCTGCCGCGCGTCGTCACCCCTCTCGCCGAGAGTTGTGTCGCCGCTGTCCCCGGCGGTATTCGGTTGAGCGCCGTTACGGCGCTCGAGTGTTGCTCTTGGACTACCGTCTAGCGTGCCTACGACATGCTGTGGGAGTTCCGCCTGTGGATGATGTTTACTACACTCGCTTCCAGCGCGTTCCGACCCACGTGGTCCCGTCCGACGCCGCTGTCTTCGCTCGACGTCTGCGAAAGGCCCGCGCAGCAGCTCAGTGGGCGATGCGTTACGCCGAGGAATTGGACGGCATGCTTAGGTGTAATTGGCGACAGCAAGACGTCCGCGCTCGAATGACTCGCATTGAACAGATCGCGCAAGCAGTCGGCGCCGACGCCAGCTGATCTGGTCTGACTCAACTCTCCCCTTATCCTCCGGCCCGCGTCTCCGGCACCGGACCCTATGCCCGCCCAAACACCCACACCTCAGCGAGCGCAAAATTCAGTAATCCCGCCAGACCCACGCTCAACAGGTTCGCTGGGATCAGACGCAAGTGCAACACGCCCACGAACAACGCCATGAGGACGAAGTTGGCCACCAGCGAGACCAGCCCGTTGGCCAGATGGAAGCGCAGCAGCCGGAACAGGACGGACTGGTGCGGCCGGCCGCGCCAGGTCCAGAGCTGATGCCAGACGAAGTTGTGCAGCACCGCGGCTTCCACCGCCAGCACGGTTGCCAGCAGATACTGCACGCCGGCCACACGTTCGAGGAGCCACAGCGTGGCCAGTTGCACCAGCAGCCCGATGCCACCCACCGCGTTGAACTTCAGCCAGCGCAGGATCACCGCAGGGTCTCGGCGCGGTAGAGCTCGGCGGCGTGCTTCACCGCGGACCACACAAACGCCAGCAGCATCCCGGCCGCGCCGATGGCGCCGCCGACGTCGAACAACAGATACCGGTGGCCCAGCAGCGTGACCACCGGCCGGTACAGAACTGCGATGTTGCCGGCGATCATCAGCAGACGAAACTCCGTCGGCCCGAATGCCGCGAATGACAGATGGAAGGTGCCCAGCGTGTAGGTGGCCAGGTAGACCTCGACGCTCAGCAGCAGCCACGCCACCAGCAGCCCGAGCGCGACCCTCTCGCTCATGTATCCCGAAAGCGCCAGCCCGCCGAACACGAACACGCTGCCGCAGGTATCCAGCACGTGATCGATGTAGAAGCCGTAGCGGGGGCGCTGTTGGTTGCGCACGCGCGCCAGCGTGCCGTCCAGGCTGTCGCCGAACCAGTTCAGGATGAAGAAGACGGTGGCCAGAGCGAAGCCGGCCTTCGACGAGCGCGCCCAGTAGTATGCTGCCGCGACGCCCAGCAGCGAGATGAAGCCGAGCGCGGTGAGATGGTCGGAGTTGACCCAGCGGGGCATGCGCCCCGCCATCCGGATCAGCAACTTCTTCTCGACGGACGCGAGCATGCTGCGATGCTCTCGTTTGGCGCTGGCGAACCCTTCCGGCTTGGGCATGGCTGGTTCAATTACTAGCACTGCTGAAGGGCCATATCAAGCCATCCTGCGCCCAAACTTACTGAGTCTCGCATAGTTGCAGCGACAGTTTGCCGAGTGGACCGCTGCCCATGATGTGGGCGAACTCTCACTCCGTGCGGAGCCTCTCAAACTCCGCAGTGGGCTGAGAGCCTGCCCGACTGAAATCACCGCATCCCGCGAGGTTCAGTCGTCGGGCGTGGATGACTTCTACTCCGCGGCCTTATTCTTCCGCGCTACCGCTTCCTCGCAAACCCTTAGCGGTAGGCTTCGCGACGATCACGGACGCGGCGGACTGTGGGTTGCCGACGCGAAGCCGAAGCAGTCCCTCGAACTCGCCGCTGAGCGGCTTGGCGTCGCCTTCGCCGGTCTCGGCGCAACGGTGCAGGCACTGGAGGATGTGCAGCGCCGCGCGTCGTACGATCGCGCGAACCTCCGCGGCAACGTTGGGACGAAAACGGATCGTCTTCACTGGGCTACTGATCGCTCTTGTAGCTTCGGATCTGCTCCATCGTGAAGCCACACTCGGCGACGACCTGCTCAAAGGGCACCCCGCGCCTTCCGGGTTCTGCCGAAAGTACTCGCGCGAGGCGGCCACCGTCTGGCGGTCTTCTTCGGTCAGTTCGCCGTCGTGATCGGGATGGATCATCGCTTCGAGTAGCCTGACTACAGCGTCGAGTTGGTCCGCCCCGAGTTGGTCGAGCAGGTGGTGGGCGTACTGTTTGGCATCGAGCACTTCTACTCCGCACCCTTCCCCTTCGCCCCCACGGCTTCCTCATACACCTTCGTGAAGAAATCGCGCGAGTTCGGCGAGCAGCCGATCACCAGCGCGCCGCTGCCCGGCGATTCCTCCACAAACCCCAAATATCCCATCCAGCCGATATCGTCCAGGATAAATCGGAGGCATTCGCGCTCGCCCAGCGGCAAATTCGCCAGCGATATCTCGAACGCCTGCCCGCTGCACAGCGCGTCGAAGTGCGCCTTGCCGGTAACGAACTCGTGTCCCGCGCGCGCGGCGTAGTCGAGCGGCCGCGCCAGACCGGTCACCTCGATGGGAACGAAGGTCTCATGGTGCGGCTTCAGCGCCTCGTGCAGCCGGCGCGTTTCGAAAGCGATAGTGAGCAGCGTCCCCAGAGCCGAAGGCGACGCGTTCAGATAGGCCTCGCGGTGCTCCGGGTCGAACTCGCCGAGCGAGCCGTAGCCGGTGCGCCGCAGCAGGAAGCCGTAGTAATCGGGCTTGTCCATGGCCCGCGCCAGCCGCGTGCCCTCATCGCGCTGGATGTCCTCGCAGGTGCGATAGGTCAGATCCTGCGGCTTCACCCACGCGGACAGGCGATTGGGCGCGCGCTGGATCGGGTCGAAGTCGTAGCGATACTCGTCCTGCAACCTCTGGAACTCGTCCGGGTCTTCCTCGTACATGGCCAGCAACTGTTCGGCGCGGCGCACGCGGAACCAGTAGGTGGGCGAGTAATCGCGCTCCATCTGCTCCGCCAGCGCCTGCCAGATCTCGCGGTTGTGTACGGGACTGGACGAGAAGAAGACCTGCGCCACCGACGGCGGATCGCCCTTCAGGCCCTGCGCGTGGCGCGCCATGTCGAGAAACTCGCCGACGCAGCCCTCGCCGCAGTGATAGGCCCACACGGCCCAGTCCAGCCCGCCGAACTTCTGCTCCATGCCGGCCAGGTAGCGGGCCGCCGCGGGCAGCGCGCGCGCCGGGTCGAGGCGCTCGTCGTGGATCAGGACATGGTAAGGCACCTTCACTTTCACGTTTTGGTAGACCGGCTTTCCGCGCTTCTTCTTCACCAGGCGGCGTTCGGTGCGGGTCTTGTACCTGGTTGCATAGACCATCCGCAGGCCCATGGTGCGTGCGGTGGCCGCCGAGATCTGCATGATGCCCTTCGGACCGGTGGGGCTTTCCGCGGCGGGATTGCCGAAGCTCTCCAGAAACGCGATGGCGGCGATCAGCGATGCGGGAACGCCGCTGCGGGCGGAGGCGTCGCGGACCATCTTCTGCATCTTCGGACTGGTCATGCGCTCGGCGCCGGCCAGCGACCGCGCGTCGCGCATGATGGCGAAGGTCTGGGCCTCGGTCATCAGCCGGATTCTCTCGGTGAGCACGAGGTCGGACAGGTCGTTGCGGTCCACACCGATGGCGGTGAGCCGGTTGGACGGAGCGAAGTAATCCGCGGCGGCGCAGGGGATCGCCAGCAAGGCGGCGAGACAAACCTTGCTGAGACCCTTGTGGGGCAGCTTTCCAAGCTGCGGGCCGATTTCCAATCGGCCACTGCGGCGGTTGAAAACCGCCGCGCAGGATGGAATCCTGCCCCACATTGAGGGACTGATTCGTGACACCGTCGGCATCACTTCATAAACCCGTCGATGCGTTCCACCGCCCGCATCAGGTTCTCGTACGAATTGGCCATGCTGAACCGCAAATACCCTTCGCCGTATTCTCCGAAAGCCGTCCCGCTGAGCGAAGCCACGCCGGCCTGATCCAGCAGCGCGTCGGCCAGCGCCCTGGACTTCCAACCGGTTCCCTGAATGTTCGGGAACGCGTAGAACGCCCCCTCGGGGAGCCGGCAGCGGAATCCGGGCACGCGGTTCAGCCCTTCGCAGAAGGCATCGCGGCGGCGGCGAAACTCGCGCACCATCGCGGTCACGTCGTCCTGCGGGCCGTTGAGCGCCGCGATGCCGGCCCGCTGCGTGAAGCTGGCCGTACACGAGTTGGAGTTCACCATCAGCTTGTTCACCGCCTGCACCATCCACGCCGGCATCACCCCGTAGCCGAGCCGCCAGCCGGTCATCGCATACGTCTTCGAAAAGCCGTCGAGGATGATGGTCTTCTCCAGCATGCCCGGCAGGCTGGCGATGGACAGCGGCGGTTCGCCGAACCAGATTCGCGAGTAGATCTCGTCGGAGAGCACCATGACATCGCGCTCCCTCAGCAGGCCGGCGATGGCGCGCACGTCATCGGCCGGGATCACCCCGCCGGTGGGGTTCTGGGGCGAGTTCAGAATCACCAGCCTGGTGCGGCTGGAGAGCCTGCGCGCCAGCACGTCGAGATCGAAGGAGAACCCGCGCTCCTCCACCAGCGGCACCGGGACCGGCACGGCGCCCACGAACCGGATCATCGATTCGTAGGTGGGGAAGCCGGGGTTGGGATAGATCACCTCATCGCCCGGCTCCAGCAGCGCCAGCATGGGAAAGAAGATCATCGGTTTACCGCCGGGCACCACGCAGACATGCTCGGCGCCGACGGGAACGCCGCGCGTCCGGCGGACCTCGGCGGCGATGGCCTCGCGCAACTCGGGCAGTCCCTGCGGCGGGCCGTACTGCGTCCAGCCGTCGTCGAGCGCCTGTTTGGCTGCTTCCACGATATGCCGGGGCGTTTTGAAATCGGGCTCGCCGATTTCGAGATGGACGATGTCGTGCCCCTGCGCCTCCAGCGACCGCGCGCGCACCAGCACCTCGAAGGCGGACTCGGTGGCGATGCGCGACATCCGTTCGGCTAGTTTCATCTCGTGAACCTCATGAGGGTGCTCGGTGTTGGAGGGGGAAGCGCCGGCTGACTCCGTGGACATGCGCCGGCAGCCGCGTACTCGCCTGATACCGCGAAAACGCGGCTGTCGCCGCATGTCCTCGCGGCTTTCATGTCGCGCACCCATCTCATGAAGCCGTCCGGCGAAAGTACGGAACCTCGTCGCGCAATTCCACGAAGGTCACCTGATCGCCAATGGCCACGCGGTCCCCCAGAATGCGCGCGGTGACCCGCCGGTCCCCCAGGTCCACGATGGCGATTTGATACGGCGCGTCGCTGACGTACCGCTCCGGCGGCGACCAGACCACTGTTTCGGTATATACGGTGCCCTTGTTCATGACCTCTCCGATGTGGGGCAGGATTTCATCCTGCGACGGGATTGAAACCCGCGTCCGTCCGATTACAAATCGGCCCGCAGGTTGAAAACCTGCCCCACCTCATAGCGCCCCCAGAATCGTCACCACCGACGTCGCGCCCGACCCGCCCAGATTCTGCGCCAGGCCGAGCTGGTTGCGCGCCACCTGCAACTCTCCGGCCTCCCCGCGAATCTGCAGCGCCACGTCGCAGAGCTGGCCCACACCGGTAGCGCCCACCGGATGTCCCTTCGCTTTCAGACCGCCACTCGCGTTCACCGGCCGCTCGCCGCGCAGGCAGGTGGCGCCGGATTGCGCGTATGGCCCTCCTTCGCCTTTGGGCACGAAGCCGAGGTCCTCGCAGGCCAGGATCTCGGCGATGGTGAAACAATCGTGCACCTCGGCGAACTGAATGTCGGAGGCCCGCACGCCGGCCATCCGGTACGCTTTCTCAGCCGAGGAACGCACCGCGCGCAGCGTGGTGATGTCCTCCTTCTCGTCGAGGGCGATCCGATCCGACGTCTGCGAAACACCCAGCACGTACACCGGCCGGCTGGTGAACTCGGAGGCGCGTTCGGCGGGCGCCAGCACCAGGGCCGCGGCGCCGTCGCTCACCAGCGAACAATCGTAGACGGTGAGCGGGTCGGCCACGGGCTTGCCCGCCAGCACCTGTTCGATGGAGACCACCTTGCGCATGTGCGCCAGCGGATTCTTCGCGCCGTTGGCGTGGTTCTTCACCGCGACCGCCGCCAGTTGCTCGCGCGTGGTCCCGTACTGGTGCATGTGCCGGCGGGCGATCATGGCGAACAGCGCGGGGAAGGTGGCGCCGGCGCGCATCTCTCCGCTCATGTCCCCGGCGCCGGCCAGGATTTCGGCCACGCGCGGTGTCGGTTGCGAAGTCATCTTCTCCACGCCCGCCACCAGCACCACATCGTAGATCCCGGCGGCCACCGCCGACCAGGCATGGAAGAACGCCGCGCCGCCGGAGGCACAGGCCGCCTCGAATCGCGTGGCCGGGACGCCGCCGATACCGAGTCCGGCAGCCACGTACGGGGCCAGGTGATTCTGGCCGGCAAACGAGGGGCCGGCGAAGTTGCCCAGATAGAACGCCTCCACCAGGGCGGGGTCCAGGCTGGCGTCCTGTAACGCTTTCCGGCCCGCCTCGACGGCCAGCGAGCGCAGGTCCCGGTCGGGAAAAGCGCCGAACGCCGTTTTGCCGATGCCAACCACGGCCACACGTCTCATACTAGAATTCAGGATAACCCTGAAGTTCGGGCGCGCCGCGCCCGATGGGACTGACAGCCTGGGGGGAACGTGGTCGTCGCGGGGGGCAAAACGGGGGGAAATGGGGGACACTCTACCTGGCCCACGGATCGGCTCAAGTTGCGCTCAGATAGAGTGTCCCCCATTTCCCCCCGTTTTGCCCCCCGTGCCTGTCCCCGAATTGGAGAGGCAGCCTGCTAACGGAAGTTAAGATGCGTCTGCACGTTTCGGCCGTCTTGTCGTCAAGCCCTATTGGGCAATGGCTACCGCGGTTCGTGCATTCGAGGGCGTTATGACGGAGGGCGCGGGACCGTACTCGCTGGACACTCCGCTGTCGCACGAACAGCAGAGCCGGTTTGTTTCCGATAACTTACGACGGGTCTTTCTGCTGATCTATCGGATGGTGGGCAATGTAGCCGACGCCCAGGACCTGACCCAGGAAGCGTTCATCAAAGCGCTGCAGCGCAAGGAGCAGTTGAAGGACGCCGAGAAGGCCGCGCACTGGCTGTCGCGCATCGCCAGCAACACCGCCATCGATTTTCTGCGGCGCAGCGGCAAGGTCAGTTTTTGCGAGATCGACGCGCTCCCTGACTCGCTTTCGGGCCGCATGCTGGACGAGTTCTCCGGCGGCGGCGAGCAGAATCCGGAGCAGATGGTGCTGCGCAGCGAACGGCGCGCCTGGCTCGAACGCGGGCTGGACACCCTCACCGGCCGCGAGCGCACCGCGCTGCTGCTGCGCGACGTGGAGGGGATGCCGGCCGAGGAAGTGGCAAAGCACCTGAACTGTTCCAAGGCCACCGTCCGCTCGCATATTGCGAACGCGCGCGTGAAGTTCCGCCGGTATATGGAAAGGAGGCGGCCGTGAATCATCCCGATGCGAGCAGGCTCGCGCTCCTGGCCGGCGGCGATCTCGGCTTCCGGCAGACGATACCGTTGCGCCTGCATGTGCGAAGCTGCGAGCGCTGCCAGTCCGAGTTGCGGGCATTCCGCCGCAGCCGGCAGGTTGTCGCGGATGCGGCGAAGGATCTGCCCCCCGGCCTCGACTGGAACCGGCTCTCCGAAGAGATGACCGGCAACATTCGCGTGGGCATGGCGGCGGGCGAGTGCGTGGGCGATTATCCGGTGCGATCTCGGGCCTTCCCACTGCGCTGGAATGGCGCGCTGGCGGCCGCGGCCCTCACCGGGATCTTCCTGGCCGGCTTCTGGCTCAATCTGCCCGGGCCGCAGGCGGATCGTCTGTTGACATCGCTGGGGCGCATTGTGGGCCACGGTGCGCATAGCCCGGCGCCTCTGCCCAGGGACGTGCTGCTGGCGTCGCGGCAGGGTATCGAGGTCAAGGGAAACGGAACATCGCTCTCGTACTTGCCGCCGGACTCCGGCACGGTGGTTGTTTCGGTGAGCACGCGGGGCTCGGTGGCCGCTCGCGCTATGGACGACGACACGGGACAGACCACCATCACCGAGGTCTACGATGCGCGGTAGGAACCAGCCCGGACCACTCCGTCACCGTCGCGGCTCGGTAACGTTTCTGAGCAGCGCGCGCAGGCAGGCGGTTTTCGTCAGGCGGGGATGGGTGGGCGCGATCGTCGTGTTTTGCGGCATGGTGGCTTCGGCCGGCGTACTGCCGAGGGTCGATCTGCCGAAGGATTCCCCGGTGACGCTGCTCTCGTCGGACCCGAGTGACTCCACCGAATCGGTTCGCGGCGGGGCTTCGGTGGTGGATCTTCGGGTGGCGCTGATCCTGCGCAATTCCGGACAGCAGCGCATTCGCGGAATCACCCTGGTGGTGCTGGCGCAGGACGTCACCCCCGGCGGCAAGGCTTCGGTGACCGTTCCCAGCCTGAGCGTGGCGCCGGGCGAGACGTTCCCGGTACACGTCGATCTTCGTCTGCTCCGCCCGGTGCAGGCGGGGGACGCCGTGGTGGAGATCGGTCTGGACGGCGTTCTGTTCGACGATCTGGGCTTCTACGGTCCCAACCACCTCGATTCGCGAAAGGCGCTGATGGTGTACGAGCTGGAGGCGCGCCGCGACCGGCGCTACCTGCGGGCGCTGCTCGACGCCGGCGGCCCGGCCCGATTGCAGCAGGAGATGCTGGCCGCGCTGGCCCGGCGCGCCGACACGCCCAGCGGCATGGAGGTGCAGATGGTCCGCGGACGCTCCACCAACGTGGACCCGGAGCGCCAGGTGCAGTTTGCCTTCGTGGAGTTCCCGGATGCCCCGGTGGATTCGCCCGGCGGCGTCGCGCGGGTACGCGGCAACGAGGCCATGACGCCCCGCATCCCGGTGCATAACCGCTCTGATCGCGAGATTCGCTCGGTGGAGATCGGGTGGATTCTGCATGACCAGCAGGGGCGCGATTACCTGGCCGGTTCGGTTCCCGCAGCCGTCCGGCTGGCCCCCGGCGAAAAACGCGAGATGTCCCAGGACGCGGTGTTGCGCTTCACGTCGCGGGCGGGCCAGCCTATGTCCATCGCCGGGATGACCGGCTTCGTCAGCAACGTCGAATTCGCCGACGGCCGCGTCTGGATTCCCTCGCGGGCGGAGCTGGACAATCCGCGTCTGGCGAAGGTGCTGCCGCCCTCGCCGGAACAGGACCGCCTGCTGCAGATCTACCGCCGCAAGGGTCCTCGGGCGCTGGTGGAAGAGCTGAAGAAGTTCTGACGCGCCGCTGGCACTTGTCGTATACTGGCTCCCATCCATGCTGGGAAACCGATCATGGGACGAGTGGATCGCTCAATATGCGGCCAGCCATCGGCACGCGGTAAATCGCGCGTGTCACACCCTGGGCATCCCCATGATCGCGTTGTCGCTTCTGCTGCTCCCGCTGGCGATAGCGGGCCGACGGTGGCTGTGGCTCAGCGCCGGGCTCTTTCTTGCCGGCTGGGCGTTGCAGTTCATCGGCCACGCCTTTGAGGGCAAGCCTCCCGAGTTCTTCAAGGACTGGCGCTTTCTGTTTGTCGGGCTGCGCTGGTGGTTCGCCAAGGTACGCGGCCGGGCGTGAGGGCCGGATCCTCATGAGACGTTTGATCACACCATCGGTAGTCCTGCCTGCACCGGCCGAACAGCTATACGCGACACATCCGGATCCGGCGCTGCATGCGGCGGTTACGGGCGCACCGGTGACGGTGAGCGCTGCATCGGGTACGCTGTTTCGCGCTATCGATGGCCAGATCAGCGGCACGACGCTCTCCGCGATCGCGCCCAGGCTGATCGTCCAGTCGTGGCGTTCGACGAGTTTCCGGGATGACGATCCCGATTCGACTTTGATTCTCGCCTTTGTTCCGGAAGGCGCCGATGGCCGGATCGACCCGATCCATATCGACGTGCCTGAACAGGACTATCAGGGAGTCAGGGAAGCCTGGGAGAAGTATTATTGGGCGCCCTGGAGGATCGTGATGAGGCCCGCTTTTCTGCTGTTCTGCGCCACCGCGCTGCTGGCGCAGCCGGTCAAGGTCGACTGGGGCAAGGTGGTCAGTGAATCGAAGACTACCGCCACGCTGCAGGTAGTAGTCAATCCGCCCTTGCGACGCGGCTCCGCCATCCACGACCGCACTTTCGAGGAACTCCGCAAACTCGGCGCCGACTACGTCCGCTACGTCCCATGGCTCCCCTACCCGAAACTGGCGGTTGCCGAACTCGAGCCTCCCGCCAGCGGGAAGACAAGCTGGGACTTCTCCCTGATCGATCCCATGACCGTGGATTTTCTGAAGGCGACCTCGGGCCATCCGGTGATCCTGAACTTCAGCACCATCCCGCAATGGATGTTCAAGACCGACCAGCCGGTCCCCTGGCCGGCTGACCCAGACCAGCCCGTCTGGAATTACACCCAGGGCACCGAGCTTCGCGACCCCTCGATGAAAGAGCTGGCCGGGTATTACGCCCGGCTGATCTCCTGGTACACCCAGGGAGGTTTCACCGATGAGCTGGGCCGGCGGCGCCACTCCGGCTACCACTTCAAGGTCGATTACTGGGAGATCTTCAACGAAGTGGAAGGCGAGCACAACATGACGCCGGAACAGTATACGGCGCGCTACGACGCCATCGCCGGCGCCATGCGCAAGGCCGCCCCCAATCTGAAGTTCGTGGCGCTGGCGCTCATGACGCCCAGCCGGGGATCGCACTACTTCGAGTACTTCCTGAATCCCAGGAACCACCAACCCGGCATTCCGCTGGACATGATCAGCTACCACTTCTATGCGGTCCCTGATCGGGATGAGAGCATGGAAGTGCAGCAGCACACGTACTTCACCCAGGCCGATGGCTTCCTGAACACCGTTGGCTATATCGAGTCCATCCGGAAGCGCCTCTCGCCCGGCACCAGGACCGCGGTGGATGAGATCGGCTCGATCGCGGCGGAAGACCTCATGCAGGGCGAGCCGGGTTATGTCTTCAAACCGATTGCCAACGCCTACTGGAACCTGTCCGGCGCGACGTACGCCTACGTATTCGCGCGGCTGGCCGCCATGGGGATCGACATTGCCGGTGAGAGCCAACTGGTCGGCTACCCCACGCAGTTCCCCAGCGTGAGCATGGTGGACTGGGAGACGGGAGCGCCCAATGCCCGCTTCCGTGTGCTGGAACTCCTGAAGAATAACTTCGCCCCCGGCGACAAGCTCGTCGACACATCCGGCGCTCCCCGGTTCGTTCATGCCCAGGGCTTCGTCACCCGTGACGGCAGGCACAAGCTGCTTCTGATCAGCAAGCGCGATCGTGAGATCGCGGTGCCGCTCGCGAATGCCGCCGGCGCGACCGCTCTGATCGTGGACCAGACTACGCAGGGAGGTCCTCCGCGCGTGGAGACCCTGCCCGGGGAGACCCTCCGCTTTCCCGGCTATGCGGTGGCGGTGATCGCGCTGCCCTGAATCACGCCGTCGGAGCCCGCATATGCCCCTTCGCAACGCTTCAAGCGCGTCGTTACCGCCGCCCTCGCATTCCCGACGGTTCATCCCGACGCTATCAGCCCGGGGTGGAGGTCGCGGCGCGGTTTCAGCTCACGCTCACGTCGAGCAGAAGGTCGTTGACCGCCTTGTCGAAGGGAGGTTGCGAGGCCAGCGCGCGGAGCGGCCCGGCTTCGTCGATGTCGCGTGAGATACGCTGTTCGATGGACGGCGTCTTGCCGCGGAAGGCTTCTTTGAGATGCTCCATGGCCTCTTCAAAGTGGCCGGGGCCGCGCAGCGCCTGGGTGCAGGCCAACTCGTATCGAATCTCCGCCGTGAAAGGGGCGTCTGTCCTGGCCAGCGCCAGCGCGCCACGAAGCAGGTCCTCGGCATCGTCCAGTTGGCCGGTGGAGCGGTTGAGCACTGCCAGGTTGTATTTCGCTCGGGCGGAGTCCAGCGGATCCGCGGAATCGCCCGCCGCGTCCCCCGCCGGCCGCTGCGCGCGAGGCGGCGGCGAAGGCCGGGGCTCGGGAGCGATACCCGGCGCCAGCGCATTCGCGCGCTCCCGGTAGAAGCGGGCCCGCCCGGGCTCGCGGCGCTCGTGACGGAGCGCAAGGTCGCGATACATAGGGGCCAGCAGCGCTGCATGTTCGGGTCCGGCCAGCACCGCAAGGGCCGCCAGAGCGTGCTCGCAGTCGGAAATCTCAAACGCGGCCGGACGGCGCGAGTCCCACGCCCGCTCCACCTGCGCTCGCAGCCGTTCGACGGCCGCCGGAATGTCCAGCGGCGGCACAACATCCGCGGGCTTCGCGGCAGCGTGGGGGCGGAGCAGCTCCTCCACCCGTCCACAGTCGATCGCGGCGCGTTCCACGGCTCGTTCCGCCTGCTCCCGGATCTCGCGCAGGTCTCCGACCAGCATCGCAAAGTCCTCGTGAACCATGTCCACGGCCTTCGCGCACAGGCTCTGGTACCGCTCCGCGGCAAAATGGCTGAACAGGGCAAAGGCGATGACGTACAGGCCCGAGAGAACCAGCAGGAGCGCGACCATCTTTCCCAGATCTTCGATCTGATGGTTGTAGATGTCGATCTTGTCGCTCAGGAGCTGGGAGCGGGCATCGAGATTCGTGGAAGGCCGGTCGATGAACGGCAGGTAGTCCCAGGGACGAGCGTTCCATAACAGGTACAAGGACAGCAGCAGCACCGCCGCGGAAGCGGCCAGCAGGACGACGAATGTGATCCGACGCAGCAGCACGCGTGTCTGCGCACACCTCGTCCTAACATTGTATGGCCAAGGTCAGTCTTGCAAAGCAGTACCCGCGTCCTGGACAGTACGTGGTGTACCAGAGGGGCCGGAACTCTTTTGGGGACGTCGCGCAAAACGGAGCCTCTGCGGCGGGCGCCGGAGTTCGCCGTGTGGAGTCCCGCCGCCGGGCCCCTTGCGCTTACTTGCGGGCGCCGCGCTGCGGGCTCTTCACCCGGGACTGCCGGAGCTTGGTCTTGTTGCGCTTCGGCTTGCGGATTATGAAAGTGCCGCTTCCAAGGTAGTCCGCCTGATACAACGTGTTTTCGTTTGCCATTGAAACTGCTATTCTCGCACGAAACCGTGCCCCCGCGTGACCGCGGTTGCGCCGGGTCGTCCGCAGAATGTAACGCTCCGATACAATGAAAAACAGGAGACCTTCTGAATGGTTCGCGCTCTGTTTGTGGCTGCCCTGACCGTTGCATCGATGTGGCTTCCGGCTTCCGCCGCGGAGGTCGGTAAGCCTTCACCCGAATTCGCCATCCGCTTCAATGACAACTCCCAGAAGCTGCTGAGCTCGTTCCGCGGCAAAGTGGTGTGCGTCGAGTTCCTGCAGACGACATGCCCGCATTGCCAGCACGCGTCGGAGGTGATGAGCCAGCTCTACACAGAATTCGGCGCGAAGGGATTTCAGCCCCTCGGCGTGGCCTGGAACGACATGGCCAGCCTGCTGGTGCCGGACTTCATCAGGGACTTCAAGGTGAATTATCCGGTGGGCTTTGCGCCGCGCGAGGAGGTGCTGACGTACCTCGGCTTTTCCGCCGTGGAACGGACCGTGGTCCCGCAGATAGTGTGGATCGATCGCAAGGGCGTGGTGCGCTCACAGACACCCGCGCTGGGCGACGACACCAAGCTCAAGGAGCCGTATTGGCGGCAGATGATCGAAACCCTGATCAAGGAGCCAGGGCCGGCGGCGCCCAGGGCTGCGCCGCACCACGCCGAGCACAAGACGTCCACGCAGGGATGAGCGCGCATCCTGCCCTGCCGCGTAACTGCTAAGATGGTCGTGCAGAGCAACGGCGTGCGCCCGTAGCTCAGTCTGGATAGAGCGTTTGCCTCCGGAGCAAAAGGTCACAGGTTCGAATCCTGTCGGGCGTACCACTTCAAGCTTCCCCAAATCAACGAGTTGCCTTCCGACCCTCAATCTCGTCCTGCCCCTAACATGTGAAAACGTATCAGAAACGTATCAAAACCCCATCATGCGCACTCCTCCGTATCAGAACTCGTTGTAGAGCTTGATTCGCTGGCCTTGCGGTTGATCTTGTCCAGGGCTTCCCGCTTCATCTGCAGTTTCATCCGCGAATACTTCTTGAACACTTGGGCGTCAGTCTGCCGGAGCATTTGGGTCACCCACTCATCGGCGACTCCCCCGGCGCTCAGCCTGGTGGCGTAGGTGGAGCGTAGGTCATAGAGCCGGAAATAGGGAACACCGGCGTGACGAAGGGTTGTCCGCCACGTTTTCTTGAAGTCGGTCTGGTGCCCCGTCCTGTTTCCGGCGCTCGGAAAGAGCCATGAACCCGGGCCGGCCAATTCCATTTGGCTGCGAAATGCTTCACTGGCAATTTCGCTCAGCGGAACCTCGGCCACTCCGGCGGGAGTTTTCGAGTCCTCGATGAACACCACCTTGTTGGCGAGGTCCACCTGGCTCTTTTTCATAGACGCAAGTTCCTTGTACACTCGGAGGCCGGTCTCGGTGATGATCCGAATCACGTTTCGCAGGTACGCGGGCGCATGTTCTTCTACCTTGACCTGCTCCGACCACGTCACGTAATGCGGTCGGAACAGTCCTTTGACCCTCACCGGAAACTCCACCGCCGCGCAAGGATTTGCCGGGCAGAGTTTCTTCTTGACCGCCACGCTGAAAATCCTCCGAAGAACCCGGAACTCCTGGTGCACCGTTGTCGGCTTGATGATTCCGAGTTCCACCACGCCCGCCTTGCGGTGCACACGGCGCCGCGCCTTGAGACGATTACGCAAGTGGGCCTCGACCAACGATGCATCGATCTCGACCAGCTTCATCGTTCCGAGGACGGGTCTCAAAGTTCTCAGAGCAGCCTGGTTAGCCTCGTGTGTCGCCATCGCGCGAATCGGCGGTTTGGAGTAGTTTTCCAGGAAAAAATCAGCCCATTCGTTGAACGTGAGTTGTTCGCCTCTGCGAACAACATCGAGCGTGTTGTTGTCTCTGGCCTGAAGGCGTTCGCGCATTCGCCTCTGCGCCTCATTCCAGTCTGTCGTGTTTGTTGATTCCAGGCGGCGGCGACCGGTTCTGTCGCGGTAGCGCATCCACCAAGTGCTGCTGTCCTTGCGTCGATACAGGACGCCGTCGTGTTTGCTAGGTCTTGCCAATCTCCATCTCCTGTTTGAACTGCGCGCGGAAGGGCTCCAACTCCGATCTCAAGAATCGAATGTTGCGGCCCATCACGCGGAGATGGGGAATCTGCTTTCGCTCTACCCAAAGATACACGGTTTGCGGGCTGACGCCAAGGAAAACCGCCGCTTCGCGCACGCGGATCGGCAGTTCGTTCATGGTTGGGGAGAGTTCCGTCGAGATTGTTGTCATAGTCGTCACTCCTCTTGCTCGTCCGGCTCCCCGTCTCCCGGCGCCTTCAATTACAAGGGCGTGGCATGAGGATTTGCGAACAGGTGGGAGCCACTGGAATCGTGGAACAAGTCCAGACTTGGGCCACAGGCTCTATCCGTTAACGGTGATTGACTTGAGCCGCTCCTATTGCCGATTTACCGAGTTTCCGCCGAGTTTCCGCTTGACTGTTTCTCGCGATGTGCTGTATATTTCCGACATTGCGCTGCTCATCGCCTTCTATATAAAAGGGGGCGGCAGAGGCCTTTTGAGAACAGTCTGAGATCAAGAACTCTCTGACGCCCGCCGGATTCTTCTGAGGACGGTGGAGCATGCAATTTGTAACAATCCCTTTCGGGTACGAGGAACTGCCCGCAGAGCGCAAAGAAGCGGTGATTCCCATCTGCATCCAGCGGACTGACCGAGACGGCAAACCCATCGCGTGGGGCTGGTTCGAGGCGGCCGCCAGGGTGGAACGGCGACTGCATTCCCTCGCCCGCTGTGTGCTGGCAGACGAGTGGCGGGTCTCCGAACTGGCGGAAGATGCGCTGCACAGCCTGTGGCACAAGCATGGAAGCGACCTCGGCCGGTCACCCGGCCAGCGCATCTGCAAGCAGGCGCAATGGCGGGCTCAGGACCTGAAGGCAGGCAGCTGGCAGGGCCGCCGGGCCATCCTAGTCGGTCTCGACGATGTGGACCAAGCGGTTCGCGAGAGACTGACGGTGGACCCGGTGGATTACGATCAGCTCTTCCAGCGCAGGCTCGATCTTGAGGCAGTGAGTGAGAAGCTGGCCGACGCGGGGCGGGAGGAGGCCAGCCGCATCCTGGATCTGCTGCTGGATGGCTGTACCTGGCAGGAAGTGGGCGAGAGGCTGGGCAAGGATGCTGATGCCGCCCGGATCGGTTTCCGGCGTTCCACCGCGCGCGTGTTGACCGACCTGAAGACCGCGCGCCGGTGTGCATGACGTCGGTCTTCTCCCGCGAGCGCCTCAAGGAAGATCTGCCATAATGTCAGGCATTGATGGCAGAGACGCCGGAACAGAAGTACGAACGCCTCCGAATCGCCGTGCAGGAAGCGATTCTGCAGGACTACCCCAACCCGGAGCGGAAAGGGTGCCCGGACAAGTCAATGGTCCGCGAGGTCGCCTGGCGCGATGAGCTCATCAAAGACGCAGTGTGGCAGCACATCACTCGCTGCTCACCGTGCTACGGTGAGTTCCTGAGGTTCAAGGAAGAATGGCGACAGTCGAGAGCCATTGAGCGCACAGACTCAGCGCGCTGAACTCGACCGATTCGCCTCACCGGAACGTCAGCCCCAGCCAAACGCCGTACGAGCACGCCGCCAGCACGCACCCAACTCCAAAGGCGACTCCGGCAACGATGGCGAATCGGGTGCGCTCCCGCTGCGTCCGGGCGACCGACGCTTCTGCTTTCAGCCAGGCCGACCGGGCCTCGCTCTCCAGCGCCCGCTGGGCTTCCGCCAGCGACTCTTTCAACCGCTGCGCCATGACTCTGCCTGCACGGTACTCGGTCTGCTGGATGGATCCTTCAAAACGTGACAGGGTTGTCTCGACCCGTTCCACCAGTTGTTGCACGGTCTCCTGCGACTGCCGGCGGATCTCCTGAGCGGTCTCTTCGAGGGCGAGCTGATTCAGGCTGACGATAACGAAGACCGGATCGTTCTGATCCAGCCGAATACCGTGCCGCGACACCATCTCGCCGATCAGGCGTTTTCTGTCGATCTGCGCCATCCTGGACACCTCACGCGAACGGGAGCCGCTCCAATTGCTCGAACAGATCCCGCCGGACGATGTGAAGCCGGGATCGTTGCGCGAGCACGAACTCCGGCGATTGGATCGCCTCAGCAAAGGTCAGCTTTTTCTCACGCATGAGGCGGATGGTCTCTCCATATGTGTCGGGACTCCGCTGAGGAATGCCCACCGAACCGAGCACCTTGTCCTGATTGTCCTGGTAGACCTGCATCTGTTCGAAGCCCTTGCCATCGCGAGCGACCCGGCCGAAGTACTCGTTGATCCAGACGACCAGACTTCTCTCGGTGGCGCCGGCCGCCAGAGTCCTGAAGCCCAGCAGAGTATCGCCGAGCATCTCGCCTCCGCAGATCGGCACGTGCATGCAGACCTGACGTCCGGCCTGACGCAGGGCGGCGACCATCTCGGTTTCGACGATGTAGGTCCAGAACGGCATGAACGCGGTGGCACCGCTGTCCACGACGAACGTGGTGTTCTCGGTGACGAAGCGCTCCAGCAGATTGTCGTATCGGGTGCGTTGCAGGAGGCCGTCCTGATTGACGAGCTCCAGTTTCTCCGCGCCAAGCGCTTTGTACTGCCCGAGCGAGCGGTTCACCGGATCGCCGTCGACGCAGCAGACGCCTTTTCGGCTTGTCATCAGGAACTCAGCGAGCCAGCTGGCGACAAGGCTCTTGCCGACGCCGCCCTTTCCCTGCAGAATCAGGTGAACGGTTGCCGCCTTCTCGGCGCCGGAACCGTTGTCGGTTGTGTTGTCTCTTGCCATTCGGATCTTCCTCCTCATGTTCAGATCAGGTTGCGATCCGTGGGATCGCCATCGTTGTGCACCTTGCGGATGTCGAAGCGGGACCTGTTCAGAGCCTTCCGCGCAGCGGCCATAGGATCGTGTTTCCTGTCTGATCGGTCCGTCGCGGCCGGGGTGGTCCGTGATGCCGTCCGGGCAGGAGGCGCGGCACGTGGAAACGGGTATGCCGGCTTCGGTGCGCGCGAACGCGGTATTTGATCGGTGTCCGTGAGCCTCTCTCCATTTCGTCGCGCGGCCTCTTTCCCGCGGCACCGGCGAACATAGGACCGAAACGTGGCGCCGGTGAGTATGACCCCGGCCTCTTCTTCCAGCCACAGCCGGATGCTCTTCATGCTTTGGCCGTCTTCAATGGCTGCACTGATCTCGGGCCAAAGCGCCCGGATCTGGCCCGCTTTGGTCTCGGGTTTCTTCCTCCGCCGTTCGGCGAGGCGGCGTCGAGCGTTGTTGATCCAGTTCTCCGGCTCATCTCTGTGTTCGCGTCGGCTCACGAGCGCCTCTGTTTACAAGGGCGTGGGCGAGGCACTTTGCGAACACGCTGGGGCAAATGAAATATCGAATGTGGCGCTTTATGCCGTGCCGGTGGCAGCGTGAGTCAGGACGTGGCATTCCGAGGCAACGGTGGCAACCCGCACAGCCCGCTCGGCGGGCGGCTGCAGTCCCCCAAACACTGGTAGTGGAACATAAAGGGAGCGGGATGCACGGTCGGCTTTTTCGCCTCCTTTCTCCTGGTGCCCTGGGGCTTTGCGGCGGGGTGCGTTTCGCGCTGAGCGTATCCCGTTCGGGATGCGGCCCCGCGGAAACGTCCGCTGCGGGTGTTTTGGGCGCTTCCTGTTCGCAATAGTCGTCGCCACGCCCTATTCAGTAGAGGCTCCCGTGCCGCAACGAGCGATTCGACTCTCAACCCCGATCCATGACCAGATCAACCAGGAAGCGCGCGCCCGCGGTTTCTCCTCGCCCTCTGCGTTCATCCGCTACGCCATCGAACAGGAACTGAGTGGCCGACGCGACGGTGCCGCCGGTGTGGAGGAGCGGCTGTCTGCGGATCTCGAACAGCTCAGACGGGACCTCGCCCGCCTCACCCGAGCCCAGCAGGCCCTGTTCGCCTACGTGGACACGCTGGCGAAGACTATCCTGACGTGCATGCCGGAGCCGCCCGCCGCCGTCCGATCCCTGGCGGTGTCGCGAGCCCGCGAACGTTATGAGCAGATGCTCAAGGCGGTCGGACGCGCCATGGTGGGCGACGCGCTGGCCGCGATGCACGATCTGATTTCCGATGTCGAGTGAAAAGGAAAAGCCGTTTCGACTCCGGCCTCGCAAACCGCACACCCCCGGAGGTGGAGAAAGAGCCGCATGGTCAGTGGCGTTCAAGCGGATCCTGCACTACGCGCGGATGAGCGGAAGCGGTTCCCGGTCGAGACGCTCCGGCGGCAGATCGCCTGGCACCGACCGGCCGCGGAGCCAGCGCTGCGTAGTGCGAGTAACCTACGCACGGAATGGGACGAAAGGCCTCTGGCGCGCACACGGCCGCTATCTTGCACGCGAAGGGGCGAGCCGCGAGAAGGAACCCGCAGCGGCCGGTTTCGACCGCGACGGAGGAGGCGTGGACATCAGTCAACGGCTGGGGGAGTGGCAGGCGTTCAGAGACGAGCGCCTGTGGAAGGTGATCGTCTCACCGGAGTTTGGCGAGCGCATCGATCTTGACCGCCTCACGCGCGACGTGCTGCGACGCATGGAGCAGGACCTGGGCACGCGGCTGGAGTGGGCAGCTGTTGCCCACTACAATACCGACCACCCGCACGTGCACGTTGCTGTGCGCGGGTGCGACGAGAATGGACGGCCCCTGCGGTTAGAACGAAACTACATTCGGGCGGGTATACGGGGCATTGCGGAAGACTTCTGCACGCGCCAACTGGGTCACCGGACCTCGCTGGACGCAGTGGAAGCAGAGCGCCGTGAGGTCGCCGCCGCGCGGTTTACGTCGCTCGACCGACAGATTCTCCAAAGGAGTCCGGAGCCGGCCGAACAGGTCTCGCCGTACTTCCGGGTGGCGACACCCGAAGGCCCAGGTTCTCGTGAGCGTCACCTCAGAGCACGCCTGGCGGCGCTGAACCGTATGGGGCTCGCTGAACCAGCCGCGTTCGGTACCTGGCGGGTTCGCAGTGATCTGGAGGCAATGCTGCATGCCATGCAACGCATGGCCGACCGTCAGAAGGTGCTCAGCGCGCACGGGGTCCTGATGTCCGACGAGAGACTGCCCATCGGGACGACCGATCCAAACCGTCTCGATTTGATCGAGGGGCGTGTTCTGGCGCATGGCGAAGATGAACTGACGGGCACCGGCTATGTGATGCTGGAAGGGACCGAAGCCAGGGTGCATGCGATTCCTTACACGCCTGACATCGAAGAAGCGCGCAGCCGCGGTCTGCTGCGGCCAAACTCATTCATAAAGCTCCAGCGGTTGATGGACTCCGGCAGGCCTTTCGTCGACGTCGTTGACCTCGGCGACTCCGAGTTATTGCTGAAAGGTCCCCACGTCGTGAACACCGCCCGGCAACTGTTGAAGCGCGGGATCCTTCCGACTGAGGATGGATGGAGCGGATGGCTTGGGCGTTATCAGAAAGCACTGCGAGAGGCGGCGGAGCGTTTGCAGGAACAGCGAGTACTGGAGGCGGAACGCCAGACAAAACGGAGTCGGAGGCGATCACTGGGCCGGTAACTTGCGCGTCGGAATGCCACGGTGACTTACCGCCGGGTGGACGATGATTGAGATTTCAAAGGCAGTGGATCCGCTCGCGCCGACAGCTATGCGCAGTTCCTTGCCAACCTGAAGAGCCGCATTCGAGCGGCGCAGTTGCGTGCCGCGCTTGCGGTCAACTGCGAGATGGTGCCTTTACGCTAACTTCAGTTCCACAGCGTACGCTCCCGCGCAAACTGCCCTCTGAACAGCTCCCGCGCCGGGCCGACCTCACCCATCGACGGCACCAGGCACGATACACCTGCCGCTAACCCTTTCGCTGATCCTCGGGACAGGACGGCACGTCCGTTACGGCTGGGATCGACGCATTCAGGATGCGCGCCGGGTTTCCGACCACAGTCGCATAGTCCGGCACATCGCGGATGACCACCGCGCCCATGCCGACCCGGCTCTGGCGGCCGATTTGGACGCCGGGCAGGAGTGTGGAACCGAGTCCGACGTATGCCCCCTCGCCGATTCTGACGCCGCCTCCCATGGAGACTCCGCTGGAAACCGAAACGAAATCGGCGATCTCGGCACCGTGGCCGATCGTCGAGTTATGCAGGACGATGACGTGCGCACCAAAACACGCCTTGCCCGCGCAATAACTCCCCGACAGGATGGCGCTTCCCGCGCCTATGGAAGCTCTTGGAGAGATCACGGCTGCGGGATGCGCGATCACGGGATAACGCTCCGGGCCGATGCCGAGATGATCCCGGATTCTCCGGCGAATCAGCAACTGGCGGTCATTCGCAACGCCAATGACGACATTCGCGTGTGCAAACTCCGGGCGCAGGAGCGTGTCCGATGCGCCCAATACGCAATAGCCGAACACTTCCTGACCTCGCAGCGCTGGATTGTCGTCGAGAAACCCCAGAATATTCCAAGTCGCTTCTGCCTCATTGGTGGCTTCGAGCGCCTCAAGAATATCCCGCGATGTTCCGCCGACTCCGATAACGACAATATCTTTGCGCATAACTGTTCGACTCCACTCCGTTCGCAGTCGCGACGCGGTCGCGGCCGCGCCAGCGCTCTGCCCTGAAGAACGGGCAACCGTGCCTCTATGGTACGTGAATCATGCCGAGCGAGGGCTGGCGGCCGACGGCATCTCGTCCGTAAGATGGAATGAGCGGGAAACACCCCAAAATCTCCATGAAGACCCTGGTCACCGGCGCCGCCGGTTTTGTCGGATCGGAACTCGTGCGCCAACTCACTGCGGCCGGCCGGCCGGTCATGGCTTTCGATAACCTGGCCACTGGCTCATGGAACAATCTTGACGGCCTGGAGCCGGTGGAGTGCATCGAGGGCGATGTCCGCGATGCTGAGGCAGTGCGGCGCGCCATGAGGGATGTTGCGAGCGTCTACCATCTTGCCTGCCTCAACCTGCGACAGTCTCTGTACTCGCCGAGCGAGAGCCACGACGTTAATGCCACAGGGACGTTCACTGTTTTGGAAGCCGCTCGCGAGGCGGCAGTCGAACGGTTTGTCTACGTTTCGACTTCTGAGGTCTACGGCACGGCGCGGGTGGTCCCGATGAGCGAAGAGCATCCCACTCTTCCCGCAACCGTTTACGGCGCGTCCAAACTGGCCGGCGAGGCTTACACGCGGGCGTTCCACGAGACCTATGGGCTTCCGGTGGCGATCGTCCGGCCGTTTAATTGTTACGGGCCGCGCTGCCATCACGAGGGTTCAAGCGGCGAGGTGATTCCGAAGTTCCTGTTGCGCGCCCGTGCCGGCCTGCCGCTGGTGATCTTCGGCGATGGCCAGCAGACGCGTGATTTTACCTTTGTCACCGACACTGCACGCGGTATCATGCTGGCGGGAACAGTACCGAAGGCCCTCGGGCGCACCTTCAATCTCGGCTCCGGCATAGAAATCACCATGGCCGCGCTGGCCGAGCGGATCGCGCCCGGCGCAGCGATAATCCACGAGCCGGAGCGCCCCGGCGATGTCCGGCGCCTTCTTGCCGATTCCACTGCCTCTCGTGAGACATTGGGTTTTGCGCCGTGCGTCTCATTCGACGAAGGCCTGACGATCCTGACAAAATGGTATGAACTCCAGAGCCTGCCGCTCTCCGTGCTGCTTCAGCAGGAGGTAGTGCACAATTGGCGATCGCGTTGAAGCGCATTCCACTGAGCGTCTCCGAGCTCGGCGAGCCGGAGGCCGCTGCCGCCCGCAGGGCGATTCTCTCGGGTTGGACTACCATGGGCCCCGAGGTGGCGGCCTTCGAGACCGAATTTGCTGCTGCCGTGGGCGCGCGCCATGCGAGCGCGGTTTCGAGCGGCACCACGGCGTTGCACCTCGCCCTGAAAGCTGCGGGCGTTGGGCCGGGCAGCGAAGTCATCACCGCAAGCCACTCCTTTATTGCCACTGCCAGCGCCATCCGCTACTGCGGCGCATTGCCGGTCTTCGTGGACATCAATCCGCGAACCTTCAACATGGAGCCGGACCGGACGGAAGCGGCAATCACGCCGAAAACGAGCGCTATCCTGTGCGTCCATCAAATGGGTCTTCCGTGCGACGTGGCCGCTTTTGCCGACCTCGCGCGACGGCGTGGTGTTCCCCTCGTCGAGGACGCGGCCTGCGCCGCTGGCAGCGAGATCCTGTGGGATGGCCGATGGCGGCGGATCGGCTCGCCGCACGGCGACATGGCCTGCTTCTCGTTCCACCCGCGCAAGGTGCTCTCCACTGGCGACGGCGGCATGATCACCACGGCCAATGAAAAGTGGGACCGGCAGATCCGCCTCTGGCGCCACCACGGGATGAACGTGCCCGCTCATGCGCGCCACGTCTCGGACCGGGTTATCTGGGAAACCTACGATGAGCTCGGCTACAACTACCGCATGACGGACATCCAGGGGGCCGTCGGCCGTGAGCAGATCCGCCGCCTGGATGGCATCGTGGCGCGGCGTCGCGCACTGGCCGCGCGATACACGAAACTGCTCGCCTCCATCCCGGCCGTGACACCTCCCTTCGAGCCGGAGTGGGCGCACAGCAACTGGCAGAGCTACGCGGTCCGTTTGGACGCGCGGCTCGACCAGCGCACGGTGATGCAGAGTCTGCTCGACGAGGGCGTCGCCACGCGCCGCGGTGTCATGTGTGCGCACCGTGAGCCGGCGTACCCGGAAGGAACCTGGCGCAGCGGTCCGGGCGGTTTGCGTCACAGCGAGGAAGCTCAGGATCAGTGCGTGATCCTGCCCCTTTATCCGCGAATGCCGGAAGAGGATCAGGAATACGTGGTGAATGCTCTCAGGAGAGCGTGCCAAAGACGACACGGGGCGGCTTGCTGATTCCGGCGGGCTGAGCGTCCTTGGGGGACGGGGCCGGCGAACTGGCGAGTTGAATCCAGGGTGGCGCGGTGAGCGAGTCGGATGGCAGGTCCAGAATCCAGCGCGTCGCGTCTTCCGGATCGCGCGCAAATCCGGAGCGCGCCAGGAAATCGGCGCAGGGTGCGTTTTTCGCGGTGGGAAGGTAGTGGCACGCCACGCGCTTGACGGCGCTCTCCTCGATCAGGGAGCATAGCATCGCCGTCTCGATTCCCCTGCTCATTGCCCGGCAACTGAGCAGGAAGGTATCAATTCTCAACTCTCCGGCCGCCTTGCGGGCCATCGCCAGGCCCACATAGCCGTAATCCCCGAATCGATCCGATGCCCGGTAGATCCGCACCACCCACTCGGGATCGCAAGCGCGCTCCAGGATCTCGGCCTGCGTGCGGCGCCGGGTGGTTAAATTGAACTGGTTGGTTCTCTGCGTCAGTTGCGCGGCCCGAAGGGAGGCTCGCGGGCCGGCTCTCTCGGCGCACACCCTGAGGTCTAAGGAATGCAAGTAGTCCCCGAGCGAGCCGATCCGCGCCGACCAGTCCTTCCGGTTTTCCTCGTCGCGGTAGAGTTGGGAGCGAGCCTCGTCCTCGTCGGTCATCTCCAGACGGTGGAGGGTTGGAGCCTGTTCCAGCGCATGCCGATATAGGCTCGGCGAGGCGGGCAAGTCGATCACGCCGGCGGCCGGAAGGCCCTGGCGAACCTGTTCTCTCTCCCGCGGTGAATCGTCCACCAGCAACAGCGAATCGACGCCAACGTTCAGCTCCGCCGCGATGCCCAAAAGGTTCGTGGTCTTGTCCGCCCAATTGACGCGGATCGCGGCGAAGTCGGAACGTGTCAGAACCATGTCCGGGTGCCCGTCCAGCATGGGCGCCACATCCTCCCAATTGTTCTTGGAACAAATGGCCAGCAGGAAGCCCTGGCACCGAAGCTCCTTCAGCTTGAGCTGGAGATCGGTGTAGGGACGCAAGATCGCGGGCTCCTCCTCCCCCGCCACGCCCTGCCACAGCGTGTTGTCCAGATCCGTCACCACCACTTTGCCTTGCCGTCCGCTCAGAGGCATCAGGTACTTCAACCATTCCCGCGCCAGTTCGATGTGCATCGAGGATCGGACGGGTGGGCCGCCTTGCTCCCATCTGGCGTGATCGACCCATTGCGAGCGGCCGTGGCGAGCCACGAGTTGGTGATAGGGGAAGACATGGAAGCCGGGGATCGCGTCGTGGAGCCGCGCCAGGCGCGAGTTCAGTTCTGAAACCCATGCGGCCTGTCCTTCCGCGGTCTGACTGTCGAAGTCATGAGCCAGCAGCGGCGCGGGGTTCCGGCCGCGAAACGCCCGCAGCGAGTCGCGCAAACTCCCCACAAAGCGATCCTGCATGCCGGAGTCGGCCGGATCGTCCCGCAGGGCCTCCGGAGCCGGGATCCAGAGAAGCACCAGATCGGGCTGGAAGGCGTTGAGGGCGCTGGAAGCGTCCCTGAGCTCGGAATGACAGGTGTCGAACCCGCCGATCCAGACTTCCAGGTCGAGTCCCCAAATCAGCGCTTCCGTGCGGAGGAGCGGCACCAAGGGCTCAACGGTGAAGCCGCGCAAGATCGCCAGGCGCTTTCGCTCGAGGATGGGGAAATGCGAGGCCAGACGCAAGCAGCGGCCGCGAACGAAGTTCGCTAGTCCCAACACCGGCCGTTCCCTCCACAGGCAGCGCATGCGGCTGGCTGCCAGCGCCGGCTGATTGGACTCAATCAGGGCGTCTATGTCGGCGAAATCAGACATGGCTCTGGAGCAACTCCACCGAATGGCGAGTGGGAAGGTAGAGCCAGGCCACCGGGCGTCCCTCAAACGCGGCGGCGGGAAATGGCCCGCCGATGAGCAGAAATCCCTTGTTCCTCAGCCAGGACACGGCCTCCGCGAGGTCGGGCACCTCATAACAGACGTGGCAACGGGAGGAGTCCGCGTTCACGTAGCGAGTAACGGGCGGGTGCTCGCGCAAGGCTGCTATCAATTCCAAGCCGGCGTCGAGTGGCCGCCGGTCAACAAAGCCACCTGGACCATTTGCCCCGGGTCGTCGACGAGGCCCAGGGTGAGCCGCATGCCAAAGGCATCCTAGTACCACTCCAGGGCCCGCCGCATGCCCGCCACGGCTATACCGACGTAATTGGAATCCGTTAAACACGCTCGGCCAGTTTGCGCTCAATGAGCGACGCTATGTTCCGCACGGAGCTCATTTTCTCGAAGTCGTCGGTCATGATCTCGATTTGAAACTCTTGCTCCAAGGCTATGGCAAGGTTGAGGTGTTGCAGGGAGTCCCGCTCCGGAATCCGCCCGCGGTCCGTCTCGTCCCCGAATCGGTCTGGCTCAAGGTTCATGATGTCGTCCAAAATCCGGCGAATCTCTCTTTCGTCGACGCGCCTCGGCGCATCGCCCGGGGCGCAAGGGCCCCAACTCCGATGGGAATCCCGCTGAATGACACGGGCGGGATTGCCGAATACGGTGCAACCCGCTGGGACGGACTGGACCACCACGGAGCCAATGCCGATCAGCGATTCGCGGCCGATTTCGACGCCGGAAGCGGAGGTTGAGCCTGCTCCCATGCAGACACTCTCGCCGATACACGAGCGTCCGCACACCGTGACGCCAGGCGCGAAAACGGCGAATCGGTCCACCTCGGTGTCGCGACCGATACAGCAACCTTGGGTGACCAGCACATTGCTCCGCAGCCGGACCCCACGGCTGACGATTGCATTCTGCATCAACACGCAACCTTGACCCAAGAAAGCCGCCGAGGAAACCTCGGCGGAGGAGTGCACAACGGTGTAATAGCGGTCCGGCGGAAGGCCTAGGCGCTCGCTCAACTGTTTCCTCGATCCCGGCTTGCCACAACCGGTCACTCCCAGGACGAAAGACGCTTCGTGAAAACGGTGAACGTCCTCCGTGGGACCCAACACGGCGCATCCCAGCTCTGGAAGCCCTTGTGCCTGGGGATCGTCATCCAGGAAACCCAGAACTTGGATCGCCGCGCCCTGCCGTGCCTGTTCGACCAGAATCTCCGCGATTTCCCGGGAAGTGGAACCCGCACCCAAAATCAAGACTTGCTTCATGCATTCCTGCCCGCCGGCGCGGGTCCAGGCCACCATGGTACCGCGTTGTGGAGAGGTCTGGGCCCGGCGGCTTGGCCCACTGCGGATGCACTAGCGGCGATTACTGCTTCTTACGGGAGAACAGGCGGGTCATTCGAAACGCGCCACGGGGTCCTTCCGGGCGGCGGGGACACGGCGTCACCGGAGGCCGCGAAACCCGCCAGGGCCAAATCCACAAGTGACTGAAATCGCCGGAAGCGGTGCCCGCGCGACAGAATCCGCTCCACGAGTTCCCTCAGCACGACGAGTGTTCCGCGTCCGCCCCACTTGAGATCCAACGCCGTCGAATCCGGCGAGAATATTTGCGCCTTCAGAAAATCGTGATACGAGCGGGACGGAGTGTTGCAAACCGTGAACGTCGGGTGGAAGTTGAGAATCTTCAGTCCGGGCGTGAACAGGGTCGGCATGATCGTGTTCAGGTCCAGACCCGGCGTTTGCGTCTCGAAAAAAACGTCGTCCTCGAAATACACCGGAAGGCGAATGATGCCGGTCCAGTGAATCATGGGCAGCAGGTAACCTTGAAACAGCGTGGCGAGCTGTGAGTCCGCCACGATCCCCGCCGACCGCAGTTCCCTCCAGGAAAATGAGTCCTCCGCGAAGCAATGGCTCCTGACCGTCGTGGCGCCGGGAAAATTGAGCTGGAAATAACGTATGATCTCAGAAACGGAACCGCCGTGCGAGGAGCCTGGCAAGAAGTTCGGGTGCCATCCCTGCTCCACCTCTCCCGTCCTGACCGCGCTGTCCAAGGCGGCGGATGGATTCGTGCGAAAAACATGCAGCGGGATCCGGGGCGGGCGCAGTTCCTCGAGAAAGATCTCGATGGCCCACTCCGGCGCCCATTCCTGATCCGCCGTGAAAGCGAAGAGCGGCCCTTCGAGAAACGGCGCCCAATTCGCCGGGAAGCGAGTCATTGCAGTTGCACGCGGCCGCCCACCAGCGCGTACCTCTTACCGCAAACGCCGCATTCGGAATGGCCATCCTCGAAGCATAACCTGGCACGGCACTCGCATACGCGCGCGAAAGGCCTCGCCGGAAATCCGGAGGCTAACGAATGGGCCTCGATATCGCGATTCACCACCGAACCGGTACCGATGTAGCAATGTGCCGCCAGGTGGATGAGTTGATTAATCCGCGCGCCCGGGCCCACCCAAACGCCATCCTCCAGCACGGCCGAACCACAGATCACGGCCCCGGCGATGATCGAACAGGATCTCCCGGCGCGAGCCGAGTGAGCGAAATGCACCAGGTTGTCCAAGAACGTGTGACTTCCGACTTCGGTGAAGTTGCCGAACAGCCCCTTGTCGATGCACGCGCAGGAGCCCACCCGCGCCGCGGCTGCCAGCCAAACGCCTCCCGCATGAGCGACGATGCGCCGTCCATTTGCCGAAGTGGTCGCGATACCGTCGCCGCCAATCACCGTATTCGGTTTAACCACGACATCTGGCCCAACATAGGTATTGGGCAAGATGACGACGCCAGGCCCAATCTCCGCGTGATCGGACACGTATACGTTCGGTGAAATAACGGCTGTAGGAGATACCTTGGCGCACCCACTCATGAATGTCTCGAGACATTCGAATAGTCCCAGACAACGCGCCGCATCCAGTATCGAATAGAATGTGTTCCGAGGCTCGTCATGGGTGAGTAGCACGCCATTTTCCGGAGGCACAAAAGGCCGCAGATCGGGGGTTGTGACAACCGTCAATCCGCGGCGGCCCGCGAGAGCCGGGGCGAACCGGCGGGCGGAGAGGTACGTCAAGGCCGCTCTGTCTTCTCGGTTTGGTTCGTCCAAGCTTGACAGCGGCCGAAAGGAATCGATTTCGAGGTCGGGCCCCGTGTAGCGTAGATCGAGGCGGGCCGCGTACGTGGAGGCACGCTCGGGCTGAACGCGAAAGCGTCTGGGCCGGTCGCTGGCGTCCGAGGAGGTCAACTCGGCAGGCGTTACCGTGCGCGATGTCATGCGGATGTTTCGATTCTGGCGAATGGCTATTATACAGCGAATCGAGTGAGGCGGAGCGTGATCTATACTTGGATGCTGAACTCGTGAATGAAGACGTGCCAAAGATGACTCGGGGCGGCTTGCTGTCGGTGGTCACGCCGGCCTACAACGAGGCCGCGAACCTGCCGGTCCTCCATCAACGGCTAGTGGCGGTTCTGGTCGGCCTCCCATGGGAGTGGATCGTCGTCGACGATCACTCTTCGGACCACACCTTTGGGGTCATCGCCCGGCTGGCCGAGCGGGACCGGCAAGTGCGCGGCTTCCGGCTGGCCCGTAATTGCGGAGCGCACACAGCCGTCGCTTGCGGGCTCGATCATGCCGTCGGCGACGCGGCCGTGGTGATGGCCGGCGATCTGCAAGATCCGCCCGAGGCGCTGCCCGAATTGCTCGCGCACTGGCGCGACGGCGCTCAGGTGGTGTGGGCCGTGAGACAATCCGCCCCCGTGTTTTCGCGAGTCTATTACCTGGCGCTCAGGCGCATGGCCGGATTGGCCGGCGTACCACCGACGGGCGCGGACTTCTTTCTGGTGGATCGCACCGTAATCGAGGCCTTCCGCCGCTTCGGCGAGCAGCACACCAGTATCCACGCTCTCATCACCTGGATGGGATTCCGCCAATCGACCATCACCTGTGGAAAGCAGCCGCGCCAGCACGGGCAGTCCGGCTGGACCCTGCGCAAGAAGGTGAATATGCTGATCGATTCGATAACCGCGTTCACCTCGGCGCCCATCCGGCTCATGACCTATGTGGGGTTCGCCACCGCGCTTGCTGGCTTCCTCTACGCGGCCTTTGTGTTCGTCCACGCCCTGGGAGGGCGTCCCGTGCAGGGCTGGGCGTCGCTGATGGTTGTGGTGCTGGTGGTGGGCGGAATCCAGATGCTCATGATGGGTGTGCTCGGCGAGTACGTCTGGCGCGCCTTGGACGAGACGCGCCGCCGCCCTCGCTACCTGATCGAAGAAAGCACCGAGCCGGAAGCACACGAGGTTCCGGTTCGCCAATGAACGTCGCCCTCTACCGGCTCTTGCAGGCGTTGCTGGCGCCGGGCGCGTCGCGCAGTATCGCCGGTCGAATCCAGCGCAGACAGGGACGCGCTCTGGACGTCGGCTGCGGTCCGGATTCGCGGCTCCGGTTGGTGGGCATGAAGCCCTTCGGCGTCGATATCGCGCCGGACCGTGCTCGCGCCTTCGGCCCGGCCGTGGTGGCGTCGGCAACCGCGCTGCCATTCGCCGACGGCGTCTTCGAGAGCGTGTGGAGCTTTGGCTTGCTGCACCACCTGCCCGACGACGGGGCCCGCGCCGCCATCCGCGAGATGCGCCGCGTCACCCGGGCCGGCGGTGCCACCGTGATCTTCGACGGCGTCCTCCCGAGGCGGCCCTGGAGCCGTCCGTTCGCCTGGCTGCTGCGGCGCCTGGACCGCGGGAGGTGGATGCGCCGCCAGGAAGCGCTCCGGACCCTTTTTGATCGTCCCGCTTCGTGGCGCTTTGAGCGTTTCACTTATGCCCGCACCGGTCTGGAAGGAGTAATCTGCGAATATGCCGGTGGCTGACGATGTCCGTCTTGGCAAGAATGTGGTGATCCACTTCCCCGAGCTTGTTAACCTCTACGGCTGTGAACTGGGCGCCGGATCGCGCGTCGGCCCTTTTGTGGAGATCCAGAAGGGTGTCCGCGTCGGCTGCCGCTGCAAGATCTCCTCGCACAGTTTTCTGTGCGAAGGCCTGACCATCGAGGACGATGTCTTCATCGGACACGGCGTGATGTTCGTCAACGACCGCTATCCCCGGGCCGTCGTCGCGAGCTTTCAACTGGAGACCACGCTGGTTGGGCGCGGTGCATCCATCGGCTCCGGCGCCGTGATTCTCTGCGGGATCTCCATCGGGGCCGGAGCGCTGGTCGGCGCCGGGGCGGTGGTCACGCGCAATGTGGAACCAGGCGAGACCGTCGCTGGCGTACCCGCGCGGGCTCTGGCGCACAACGCTCCGGCTTCCGAGGAGGACGGCCGATGAAGATCGGGGCGGTTCCCGCCAGCGCGAAAGCGGCCAGAGGCAGCAGGCTGATCGCATGATCGGCGTCGGCGTCGTCGGATACGGCTACTGGGGCCCGAACCTCGCCAGGGCGTTCTCCGAGGCCGAAGGCACACATGTCGCCGCCATCTGCGATCAGTCGCCCGAGCGTCTCCAGGCCGCGGCAAAGCGCTACACCCACGCGGGTCTCACCACTTCGTTCGAACAGTTGCTGGCCCGTCCGGACGTCGACGCGGTGGCCATTGCCACGCCGCTGGCCACCCATTTCGAGATGGCGCTCGCGGCCCTTCTCGCAGGCCGCCACGTCTGGCTCGAAAAGCCCATGGTGGGAAACTCCGGCCACGCCCGGCGGCTCATTGACGAAGCCGCGCGGCACGGCCTCACGCTGATGATCGATCATCCGTACCTCTATTCGAGCGCGGTTCGCGAAATCGCCGCGCGGGTTCGTGGGGGCGATCTCGGCCAACTCCACTACTACGATTCCGTGCGCATCAACCTCGGCCGCTTCCGGCCGGATACGAGCGTCCTGTGGGACCTGGCCGCGCACGACCTCGCGATCCTCGACTACCTCACCGGTCTCGAACCGGATACCGTCTCCGCCACCGGGGTCCGCCACTTCCCGGGCGAGCCGCACGACATCGCCTACCTCACGCTGTTCTATCCCGGATCACTGGTGGCCCATGTGCATGCCAGTTGGATTGCACCCCTCAAACTGCGCCGCACGTTAATCGGCGGCAGCCGCCGCATGATCCTCTATGATGACCTCGAGCCGAGCGAAAAAGTGAAGATCTACGACCGTGGCGTGCAAATCGAAAACGACCTGAGAGTGGGCTACCGCGCCGGCGGCATGTCGGCGCCGCATCTCGCCGTTCGGGACGCGCTGGAGCGGGGCGCCGCGCATTTTGCCGCTTGCGTTTGCGACGGAACCGCGCCACTCTCGGATGGCCAGTCCGGCCTCCGGGTGGTCCGCCAGCTCGAAGCGGCCACGGCCTCGCTCGAATCCGGCGGGCGGCCGCGGGCTGTGGCGGAGGACGCGTGGCGCTGACCAGGAGGGCAGTCATTCTCTGCGCCGTGTTCCTGCTCGCGGTCACGGCCGTTCGCTTTGCTCAGCCGATCCTCGATGGCGACCTGTTCTGGCAAATGGCCTACGCCCGCCAAATGCTGGAGCGCCACACCCTGATCCTCGACCACATCACCTTCTCGTGGACCCCCGCCAGCAACCGCATGATCTATTGCGCCTGGGTGAGCGAGCTGTTCTTGTACGGACTCTGGAACCTCGCCGGGCTCGCCGGCCTGTTCGCGTTCCGCTATCTGTGCGTCGCCGTGGTGCTGGCGCTGGCATGGAGCTACGCGCGCCGGCTCGGTCTGGCCAGCGCTCCGTTCACGTGGCTGCTCCTCGTCATTCTGCTTCTGGGAACGTTCGGCGGGACCATCATCAAGCCGGAGATCTTCTCCCTTCTCTTTTTCAACCTGCTGGTCTGGCTGTTTTTTCAATTCCGCCTGGACGGCCGGGTCCGCTGGCTCTACCTGGTCCCGTTGTGCTTGCTGGTTTGGGTGAACACTCACGGCGCCTTCATCATTGCCGCGCCGTTCTTCCTGGTGGCGCCAATCGGGGAGGCACTGGAGCGGAGGCTCTCCCGTCACATGCTGGCCGCGTGGGCACTTTGCGGCGCCGCCCTGTTCGCAAATCCGTACGGATGGCGTTACCCGTGGCAGTTGATCGAGAATCACGTTCTCGGCAGAACTCCGCGGCCGGATACCGCCTGGAACGACGCGCACCTGTCGATCTTCTCTCCCGGCGCGAGCGGGGGGCACTTCATCGAGCTTCTCGCCTGGATGACCGCCATCCTCGTGCTGCTGGCCCTGCGAAAACGCAAATTCGACTGGACAATCGCGCTGGCGAACGCAGTCTACGTGCCGTTCTTCATGATCTACCTGCGCACCACCTTCTTCTGGCCGGTGGTGTTCTGCTACAGCGCCCTTTACCTCGCGCACATGCCGCCCCGGATGGCCATCCCGTGGCAGCGTTACGCGAAGCCGGCGGCCCTTGCGCTGTTCCTGTTTCTGGGAGGACGCGCCATGCTCGATTCCTTGCGCCATCCCGACCATGGCAGTTGGCTGGGGTTCGGCATCGGTTATACGAACCCGGTGCCCGAGGCGGAATTCCTCGCCTCGGCCGGCCTCGGCAACCGCCTGTACAACACCTTCGGTGACGGCGGTTATCTGCTGTGGAGGCTGTACCCACAGTACCGCGTCATGACCGATTCGCGATCGTTCCCGTATCTCGCCTGGTTTTCCGATCAGTACAAGTTCTCGATGGGGACGTCCTTCGACGACTTTCTCCGCCGCTACCCGGCCGACGTGGCCAGCATCGAGCTGTCCCATGCCTACGCCTGCCGGAATTTCCTGAGATCGCCAGACTGGCGGCTGGTCTTCTACGGGCCCACCTCGGCGGTGTTCATCAGACGAAGCCTGCCGTTCGAGGGCCAGTGGAAGTCCGCCGGTACGGGAATCCGCAACGCCGCGATCGCCGTCCGGTTCTTCTACTTCGCCGCGGAAGTGGGCGATTTCAACGTCGCCTGGTCCACTTTGGAGCACATCGAGACGCAGCTCACCGATCAGATCGCCGCCGACGATCTTGCCGCTGTGCGCGCCTACCGCGAGGGCCAGCGCGCCCTGCGGTCCGGCGACTGGACCCGAGCCGGCACGATGTTCGACATTGCCTTCGCGCGCAAGAGCCCCGGGGAGCGCGACCAGCTGGTCCGGATTTTCCTGCACGATATCGAGTTATTGCGGGCCGCCGGCAGGGCCGGAGAAACCGGGACCTTTGAGGCGGCGCTGAAGAAACTGGCCGCGCCGGAGTAGGCAGCATCCGCCTCGCGTCACGGCCGGCAGCGGAACCGCGTTGCCGAGCCGCGCGTATGAATAAGCGGTCCGCGGGAGGCTTTTCAGCGCCTTGCCAGCGCCCCTGACTGCCGCCGGCGGATTGCATACAAACAGGCCGCGGCAATTGCCACGAGCGCCAGCCACAGCGATGGCGGAGCCGGCGTGGACGGTGGCGGACTCCCCGCCGCAACGCCGTCCAGCTCGTAGACCTGCGAGGTCAGCGTGGTATTGGTTGTCGTTTTGGTCTGGTAGATGGTCACTGGCGTAATGGTCAGGGTGTCAAAATCGATTTGGCCGGCAAGCAGCGTGAACGAAGTGGGTGTACCGCCGCTGCAGCCGGTCAGGAGGGGCCCCCCTTCTGTGCCTGCGCCAGGTGTGTAGCTTTGGCAAATTCCCTGATTGCCGATATAAATGGTCACGGGCCCCACGTACTCCGTCACCCCGGTAGATACCGTACCGGCCACTTTTCCCGTCTGGACCGTGTTCGTGGAGCTGGTGGTCGACTGATTGCTGCTCAACTGTGTCGGACCGATGAACGACACCGCCCCCGCGCTGGTCAGCAGATTCTTCGCTTGCGTGACGGCGGCCTGCACCGTGGGATCGCTGAAAGCAACGTTGTAGGTCTGATCGAACAGGTACGAGCCGCCCTGCATGCGCGCCTTGAGTTCCACCTGGAAGGTATTCACCTGCTGGGTGACACTGGTGGTGTTGTAGGTGTCGATCTCCGCTTGGGAGAAGGTAAAGTTGGTGTTATTGGTAGCCGCCCGTGCCGCGGGAGCGAGGAGCAGGCAGGCGGAGAGAAGGAGCGGGGCGACAACAAGCTTTTGTTGACGAGTATGGGTCAGCATGAAGTGCCTCTTTAGAGATTCGGGCAAGTTCCTCAAATCCGGCGCGATAGCGTCCGGAAGCCCGTTTGGCGGAGGCAGGCCGGCCGGCAGAGCAGCGCGGACGGCAGGAGCGGGCACTTGCGGGTGTGCCGGGTGTCATGGACAGCCTAACATAAATGAAGCGACACCCGAACGAAAAATGACTCACACGGGACGAAGATTCTCAGAGACATCGCCGCGGCGGCCTGTTCTGGTCAATCCCCCTGCGGATCCGGCCGTGTCAGGAGCGGCCGGGGCCCGGCAGCTAATCGCCATTCGGTTCGCCGGGATCTGCGTGCGCGTCCTCAAGTAATAGTTCCACGCGATCCGTGGTCCATGTCGCGACACCCGCTCCAAAGAAGTCCGCATCCTCGGTCGCGTCCCCTGCACCCAAAACGGGCGCACGCTACGCTGGCCTTGTGCGGATCATCGCCCGGTGAACCTTGCGGGAGTTCGTCGATTCCCTGGCGGGCACAAGGGAGCGGCGCGCAGTGGGGGGAGCGCCGGACGCGTGGTTCCACGAAGTGACCAGGGCGCGCTGGCGGAATCCCGCCGAGGTGAAACGCCTGTACGCCACCGCGAGCGTGGTCGGGGACCGTATCGTGTTCAACGTGAAAGGCAATTCCTGCCGGCTGGTGACCGCCGTCGACTTTGAGAAAGGCATCGTCTGGATCAAATGGATCGGGACGCACCGGGATTATGATCGCATCAGCGTCCGGGATGTGAGACATGGCCAATGAAGTGAGACCCATACGCTCGAAGGCCGATTACAACAGGGCGCTCGCCGAGGTGGAGCGGCTCTGGAGCGCCCGCTCCGGAACGCCGGACGGCGACCGTCTCGACGTCCTCGCCACCCTGATCGACGCTTACGAGGTGCAGCACTATCCGATGGACCCGCCCGACCCCATCGACGCCATCCGCTTCCGCATGGAGCAACAGAAGCTGACCCGCAAGGATCTGGAGCCGTTCATCGGCACGCGCACCAGGGTGGCGGAAGTGCTGAACCGCAAGCGGAGTCTGTCCATCGCCATGATCCGCCGCCTGCACGAAGGGCTGGGCATTCCGGCCGACGTGCTGATCCGGCCTTTCCGAGGCAAAACCGCCGCGAACCAGGCTGAGGCGGCCAGGCCTCAGTGCCACACCGCCCGCCGTCGCGACCACAGAACGTAACCGGCCAGCGCCAGGCCTCCGATCACCGCCAGCCACAGCGATGGCGGTGCTGGCGTGGACGGTGGCGGACTCCCCGACGCAACGCCGTCCAGTTCGTAGACCTGCGAGGTCAGCGTGGTATTGGTTGTCGTTTTGGTCTGGCTGATGGTCACGAAGGAAGTGGTCAGGCCGTCAAAATCTATCTGCCCCGCCAGCAAAGTGAAAGACTGGCCGGGCAGGGAGCAGCCGCTAAATTGGAAATAGTTCGGAACAGGCGCCTGCAGCCCGGTGCCGGTCTGCGCGGGGGCATAGCTCTGGCAGACCCCAAGCTGACCGACGTTGATGGTTACTGGCCCGACCCACTCTCCTACTGCGGTCGGCGTCGCCGTGGTCTGTTTTCCGGTCTGGACGGTATTGGTCGTGCTCGTTGTGGACTGATTGCTGCTCAACTGCGTCGGACCGATGAACGACACCGCCCCCGCGCTGGTCAGCAGATTCTTCGCTTGCGTGACAGCGGCCTGCACGGTGGGATCGGTGAAAGCGACGTTGTAGGTCTGGTCGAACAGGTACGAGCCGCCCTGCATGCGCGCCTTCAGCTCCACCTGGAAGGTATTCACTTGCTGGGTGACACTGGTGGTGTTGTAGGTGTCGATCTCGGCGGTGGTGACGGTGAAGTTGGTGGCATTGGCAGCCGCCCGTGCCGCGGGAGCGAGGAGCAGGCAGGCGGAGAGAAGGGTCAGGGCGACAACAAGCCTTTGATGACGATTATGGGTCAGCATGAGAGCCTCCGGGAGATTCGGGCAAGTTCCTCAAATCCGGCGCGATGGCGTCCGGGGGCCCGTTTGGCTGAGGCAGGCCTGCCGGCGGGACAGCGCGGACGGCAGGAGCGGGCACTTGCGGATTTGTCGGGGTCATGGACAGCTTAACATAAGCGAAGCGACACCGCAACGAGAAATGACTCACACGAGAAATGACTCACACGGGGCCAGGATTTTTTTGCGGACATCGCCGCGACGGCCGGAGCCCGCAATCCTGTGTGTCATTTCGGTGAAGCTGGGCAGCCGGAGGACAACAGCAGACAAGGCTTGACGAAGTCCCGCGGTGATGGCTTCAGCTACCAGCGTCTTCCTGAACCTGGACCGGAACGGCGTGGAGATGCACTGGGTTTCAAACTCCCGTACTCCGTCTCGCGGAGTGCAGCCGGCGAACCCGTTTCGGCAAGGCCGGCGGCCGAGGAGGACAGCGGACAAGATCTGACGGAGTCCTTGCAGTGACGTCCTCGCTCAGCGCAGGTGCGCCCGCACCTCCGCCATCACCAGCGGCGCGAAGGCCAGGGCCGTCTCGCGCTCCCCCACCAGGCGCACCAGCGCGACATCGGTGCGGCGGTGCAGAATGCCGTTCACCGCCACCCAGGCTCGCGTGTTCCATTCGCTGGCCGTGGTCTGCCAGGGAGTCTGATACCAGTACAGCACCGTCGCGCGCTCGCTTCCTTTCGCGGCCACGTACAGATTGACCTCGCCGTCGGCAACCGGGATGACGCGCGATTCGAGGGGCGTCCATCCGTTGGCGGGCAGGCACACCCGCGGCGAGTGCGGCAGGCGTCCGTGTGCCCGTTGCGACCGGTGCCAGGTGACGCGCAACTCGACCTCGCCGCTTCCGCCCGCCGGGTTGGCATAGTAGCGAACCAGCAGATCGTCGGCGCTCACGGCAGCGATCTCGCTCGGGGGCGGCGTTTCGGACCGGGTCATCCGCCATGCGCCCAGCTTCTCCGGGAACCGCGACAGCGGCGGAAGACGCGGCGGACTCTCCAGCAGCGGAGCGGCGGCCGCGGGCACCAGTTGCACCGCCAGAATCAGGGTTACGCCCGCCAGCCAGACCCGGCGGACCAAGGGCGAGGGCACAGGCGACGTTTCCGGTCCGGGTGCGCCTGCGGGCAGAAGATGAACGGCCCGCCCGACCCCCGCCAGCAGCACCAGCGCAAGCGCCAGGGCGGCCCATCCGGAGGCGTCGTGGAATGCGCCCACGGCCAGCGGATAGTTGTACCGGCACATCACCGCAACAGCGGCAATGCGGCACGCATTCACCAGAATGGCCACGGGCACGGCGCAGGCGCCCAGCAGAGCGAGCCTTCGGCCGCGCAGACCCGTGACGTATCCCCACAGCAGCGCCACGAAGCCCAGCGACAACAGGTAGCGGATGCCGTTGCACGCCTCTTCCACGGCGATGCGGTGGCCGGCCACCGCGAGGACGTTCCCTTCCCGCAGCACGCTGGCGCCAGCCAGGCGGACCAGCAAAGCGGCCAACCGGCTGGCCAGCAATTGCAGCGGCAACGAGACATGCGTCCACACGAAATCCGGCTTGGGGAGCATAAAGACCAGCAGGAACAGCGGAAATGCAAGGGCCCGCAACCAGGGGAGGCCGCCAGCCGCCAGCAGGATTCCCGCCAGTGCGCAGACCAGGCCCAGGGCGCCCACGAACAGCCCGAGGCTGACAGCGCCCAGAAACTGCAGGACGGCGCCCGCCAGAACCAGCACCAGCCCCCAGGCGCTGGGCCGCATCACGGCCAGCCGTTTGCGCTGCTGCCAGGCGATCCAGCCGGCGGCCAGCGGGACCAGGAATCCGTGCCCCATGTCTTCGTCGTGGCGCCACTCGGACGCCAGCCCCTGGACGACCGGCCAGTAGCAGAGCATGGCCAGCGCCGCGACGCCGCAGAGAAGACGCGCCGGCGTGAAGATCCGGCTGAGGACCGGGGTCACGTCAGACCTGATTGCCGCAGCGCCACGATGGAACGCAGCCAGGGAACGCCCGGCGGGCCCGATAGCAGGAACACGGCACCTGGATGACCCTTCATGAGACTCCTCCACCGCACTGGTCCAGGCCACGACAGCCCGCGGCTGGAAGAACGCTCCATTCAGGAGAAACAGCGGCCAGGCCGGTAATCGTCAATCATACAGCGCGTGGCCCGCGATTGAGAAGGCCGCTGTTTGCATGAGCCCAGCGGCTGCCGCGCGAGCAATCGGAGTTGCCTCGTGGCCCCAGGAGTCCCCCGAACGGTCTCACTCTGCGTAACGTCGGGGAAGGGACAGCATTGAAAGACAAACTCGACCGGCCATAACCTTGCCCGTTTCTTGTCCCATTGCTGTTCCCCCAGGAGAGCCGCTCTTCGAAGCTGCTATCTGAACAGAAAGCCTGCATGGGAGAATGAATGAGGTGGATATTGCCGTGCGAGAAGGACAAAGGGTATCGCTGGCCCGCTGGTCGGGGCCGCTCCAGCGGCGCGCACGTTTTGTCTGGAAACGCTGTTTTGGACCTCCCGACAATGCCTGCGACTTTTGAGCCTCGCCTCGATATCCTGCCCGAATGCCAACGGCGGCTCTGGCCCGAGTTGGATGCCGTGCCGTCGTCCTTCGTGCTCTATGGTGGCACTGGTTTGGCGCTCCAACTCGGCCACCGGGTTTCGGAAGACTTTGATTTCTTTTCGTCTTCTGGTTTTGATCCAGCCAAACTACAATTGCGGCTTCCCTTCTTCAAGGGTTTGGACCCGGCTGACCCGGACGCCTGGGTGCATTGCAAGCGCGACAACCTTGAGGCCTTCGTGAACCGCGGCGGAGTGGTCAAGGTCGCCTTCTTTGGCGGACTCGATACTCTTTTTCGGATTGGTGAACCGCGGCGTGCGGCGGGGTCGCGCGTTTGGGTGGCATCGTTGGCGGACCTGGCTGGCATGAAGATGCGGGTGATTCAAGTTCGGGGGAGTTGGAAGGACTACGTGGACATTCACACGCTCGTGTCTCATGGGATCGACGTGGCCACCGGATTGGCGGCGGCCCAGGCGATCGACCGGAACTTCGATCCGATCACGAGTATTCGCGCCTTGCAGTTTTATGGCGACGGGACACTGAATCGGGTCCCCGTCGCTATGCAGAGTGATCTGACCCGATGGGCAAAGGCCGTTGACTTGGGTGCTCTGCCGACGTTCCATCCGCGACACGGTCTGAGTCCGGGAGGGCTCGGGCGATGAGCCTCACAACTTCCTATCCGGCTGACTTGCTGCAGGTGGCCCGGAAAGTCGTGTGGTATGGAAAGCCGGAGGAGACCCTTGCCGATCTGACGACATTTCTGACGCACCTAATGGTATACGGCTCCGCGGCGGATGTTTCCGTTGCCGAGCGGTACGTGCCAGCGGAAGAATTCCGAAAAGTGCTTGACAACGCTCCCGCTGGGGTGTTTACGCGGGAGGTTTGGGAGAAGTGGCATGAACGGTTTGGAATGCCAGTGCCACCTTTGCCGCGGCGCCGGTTTCCAGATGGTTCGCTTGGTCCGGAGGCCGGGCATTTCTTTGGTCGGTAGCTGTCGGTGGCTGAACGATCCGGATTCAGCCGGCTCCCTCGGCTTGTCCCGAAAGAGCCGTATCACAACCGTATCAAAACCTTCTGATCTGAGCCTGTTGGGATTGTCGGCTGAGCGAAAGCAGATTCCCCAGATTGTTGAAAAACCAAGGAATAGGATAGGATTGAAGGAAACCTCAGAGGCGATCCGTTTGCCTCCGGAGCAAAAGGTCACAGGTTCGAATCCTGTCGGGCGTACCATTCCAACCCTTTTCCATCCCTGATCTTGCCGTCCCCGGCAGGCGTCCGCTCAGAACTTCTGCGTCGCGCCATCCCGTCCCGCCAACACGTCAGCGGCACCGAAATCAGAGCACTTAGGCGCACTGCGCGCGGCATTTTACGCACCCTGTGGCGTGTAGCGCGGTCAGCTACCTGTCACGCAAGGAGGTTCGGCAGTGGCAGGTGAATTGCCTTCCAACCTGACAACAAGGAGGCGCTATGCTCTTCTCGAAGATCCTGGTGCCTGTCGATTTCTCCCGCCGCTCGATCGGCATGGTCCACTACGCCTGTAAGCTGGGCGCCCGCTACAAGGCTGAAGTCACCCTGCTGAACGTCATCGAGACTCCCAACTACGGAGTGCCCGGAGCCGGACTGGAGCTGCCCGCCTTCGCCCCGGTTCTCCCGGAGTGGAAAGCGCAGCATGAGACGCGTCTGGATGAATTCGCGCGGACGGCCTGCCCGGACACCACGGTGGGCGGCATGGTGGTGGAAGGGAACCCGGCGGAGAAGATCGCCGAGTGCGCGCGCACGCTCGAAGCCGATCTGCTGACCATGCCCACGCACGGGTATGGCGTATTCCGGCGCCTGCTGATCGGCTCGGTGACGTCCAAGGTGCTGCACGATGTGGCCTGCCCGGTACTCACCGGGGTGCATCTGGAGGAGGCCCCTCCGACCGCGAGAATCCACTTCGACCGCGTGTTCTGCGCGGTGGACCTGAAGCGGGATTGCCGGCGCGTCCTCGAATGGGCCGCCTCGTTCGCCGCGGACTTTGGAGCGCAGCTCATCGCTTTGCATGTGGTGCCCATGCCGTTCGTACCCACCGATTCTGCCTTTGACGCAAACTGGTTCTCCGAGCTGGAGCAGATGGCCAGTGGGCAGTTGTCGGACCTGTGTTCCGAACTGGGGGTGAAGGCCGAGGTGAGGACGGCGACCGGTTCGCCCATAACCTGCACGGCTTCCGCGGCGAGGGAGGAGGGGGCCGAAGTGGTGGTCATCGGGCGGAGCACGGACGAGCATCTGGGCGGGCGCCTGCGCGCCAACGCGTACGGCATCATCCGGCAATCGCCGTGCCCGGTGATCAGCGTGTGAAAAGATCGGTGATCGGGTGCGTAAGAAGTGTGGAGAAAACGATTCTGTGCCGCAGATAAACGCGGATAAACCACTTCTTTTCCCACCATGTGCTGACAGGTGGCACAGACTTTAGTCGGTGTGCCCAAATGGACGCGGCCTTAAGAGCAACCGCTCGCTGACGCGCGCGGCTCGATAGCCGAACTGTGACCGTGAGAGGCTCTAATTACGGTGGCGCGCACCGCTCTCGGCGTGAGGCGGCTGGCGCGCGGGGTGACCGCTATACTCGTAAGGATGGACCCTGCTGTTCGTGCGCTGCTTGCGCTGCTCATGCGCTGGACTCATGTGATCTCGGTGATCGCCCTGCTGGGCGGCTTCCTCTATGCGCGCCTGGTGCTCGGGCCCGCCCTCGCCGCGCTGCCCGGAACCGAGCGGCGTACCCTGGGCGATCAGGCGGCGGCCCGGTTTCGCCCAATCCTGGTTACGGTGGTGTTCACCATTCTCGGCTCGGGTCTGTACAACTATCTCACCAAAGGCGTTTACCCGCCCGGATATCACATGTGGATGGGCATCAAGCTTCTGCTGGTTCTGCACGTGCTGGCCGCGAGCTTGTTGTATGCGATGTCGGGCGGGGATGAGGCGAAGCGCAACCGACGGGCCACCGGCATCATCATCTCCGGCGTGGCCATCGTGCTGATCTCGGGCTGGCTGAGGTATCTCTCCACGAACCAGGCGGTGAGGCTGCCGTGATCGGGTACGCGGCGCTGCGGGAGGCGGCGGCATGGCGGGATGTGTCGGCACGCGGCCGCATCCGGGTGACGGGTGAAGACCGGGCGCGCCTGCTGCACGCCTTGACCACGAATCACGTGGAGCAGCTTCAGCCCGGCCAGGGTTGCTACGCGTTCTTCCTGTCGGCGCAGGGCCGGGTGCTGGCCGACGTCAACCTCTTCTGCCGGCCGGATCACTTTCTGCTCGACACCGAGCCGGAGACCGCGGACAAAGTGCGCGAGCACCTGGACCACTTCATCATCGCCGACGACGTGACCGTGGAGAGCATCGCGGCCCGGACCGTGGCCATCGCCGTGGAGGGCCCGCGTGCGACCCAGGTGCTGCGTAAAGCAGGCGCGCCCGCGCCCGGCGCCGACTACGCCAGCGAGTTATGGGGCGAGCGCCTGGTGGCCAACGTCAGTTACACCGGCCTGCCGGGCTGGCTGGTGGTGGCGCCCGCTGCCGAGCGCGAGGACGTGGTGCGACATCTCGAAGCCGCCGGGGCCATCGCCGCCATCGAGAGCGACTTTCATGCGGTGCGCCTGGAGATGGGCCGGCCGCGTTACGGAGAGGACATCGGCGAACGCTATCTGGCCCAGGAGACGAACCAGCTTCGCGCGCTCCATTTTCAGAAGGGCTGCTACCTGGGACAGGAGATTGTGGAGCGCGTGCGCTCGCGGGCGCAGATCCATCGCGTGCTGATGCCGGTACGGATTGAGGGCGCGGAGGCGCCGGCGCCCGGCACAAAGCTGCAGGTCGAGGGACGCGACGCGGCCGAGATCACGTCGGCGGCATACTCGCCCGCGCTCGGCCAGGTGGTTGCGCTCGCCTATGTGCGGAGCGAGCATGCGCGCCCCGGCGCTGAGCTGGAGCTGGCCGGCCGGCGGGCCGTGGTGCGGTAGCAGCGCGGGCGGAACGGCCCCTGGCCCCGGGCCTGGCGGCTCCAGCGCACATAGACTAAAGTCTGTGCCACCTTTTTCAGAGCCTTGTCAGCACATGGTGGCACACGCTTCAGCCTGTGGGTACCGGCGGCTCTCAGTTGGGCAACTTATTTACTTGACAAAACAGCCCAACATCGTCGGCGAGCGGCTCACCTGGGAGCAACTCACCGGCAAGGGAGCCCAGTCAGCGATGACCTAATACGCCTAACAGACAAAATCGTGGAAATCGTATGACTAAATGTCCCAAGATGGATATGCTGTACGATAGATCCAAAATCTAAGTGCAGCCCATGCGCAACGGAAAACGCACAAGTGTGTAAGAGCTGCCCACCAACTGCGCTTTAGTATCGTATCAACAACGCCATAGGTTCGTCCTGCCGCTGCGACCAACGGAGACGGATCGCCTGCGACACTGTCTAAATCAGCGTGCTGAATGTCTTCCAATACCCCACACTTACTAAGCCATCCCCGACCGAAGAAATGTTGGCGCGCCATGTGCAGGACTTGGTGATCGCTAGCCGCATATATTGCGACCTTTTGGTACCCATATTCAAACACACGGCTATGACAGCGCTTATAACCTAAGGTCGAAAATGCCAGCACGAAGGCATCTACGCTCTCATCAAAGGGTGCTCCTGGTGGCCAGTGCACTACGGGACTGTCTCTAATCGGCCACCACTGTACGCCAGTATGGCACGCTGCCCACGCGATGCACTTGTACCTGTCGTCCCATGGACTCTTTATCGACCATGTAGCAGCAGCGAGTTTAGGGAAGCGGACGCACAAATCCGTCGTAATAACGTGCGCTGCACGGAACACACGAGGCACGGGCTACAGTAAACCTTTCTGCCTTCCCCACTCAACCCAAGACTTGATCATGTTATCTAGCTTACCTGCGTCCGACGGTCGAATCGGGTTTTCCTTCGTCAGGTAACTTAGTGCCCAAAACCACGGGCGTCGATGCACACTTAAATCATAAATCATCAGGCGCACAAGCTCGCGTTCATTGTCATGCGCCATTCCGAGAACGGCATGATAGCTCGGGTGCATCATGATTTGCGAAGGCGACGAAAGATGGGCTGTCTCACGCCCCCATCTGTTTGCGTGTTCCAAGAATCGCTTATCAAGCGATTGCTCAGCCTCAATGTGCTGCGCGCGAGTACTATCGTATGACGAGACGGTCACTTCTGCGTTTGTTTGACGGTATCGCTGTCGTGCTGGCTTTCCCGCCATCCTGGAATGCCTGAGGAAGTCTTTACCTAGTTTAGATGGCGGCGCGACCCAAGATACTATGGGTTCATCACGCCGGAGCCATTCATTCGTGGCACGGTAGTGGGTCGCAACACATGGCAGTGCCGATTCTAAATCATATATCATCGTGAGCCCTTATTCGAGTACTACAATCCCCGCCGTCTTCAAAGCCGCCGTCAGATTCTTGCTTTTGGTTTCAGCGCGGTCCAATAAGTGTCTCAACTCTTTCAGGTCGCTATCGTCCAATGTTATGTAGAATTCTTTTAGGTCATTAACCTGATGGTAAGCCAGCCTCAGGGTATGCAGGATAAGTGCAGCGTGTGGAGCAGTTGACACATCAAGTCCATACACTGGTCTTGCATCAGTCAAAATACGCCCAGAACAAAATGAATGGTCACATTCAGTTTTTAGAGATATGGCCTTGGATGCGATACCGAACGCGTCGAGTTTGAGTAGTGTTGTAAGGCGATCTTTGAAACGGAGTCTGTCCGCGGTACTATCGAAGTTCAGTTCCGTCTGTTTGCTCTCGGACATTGCTCTGCTGATCTCTTCGACGAAGACCTCAATCGAAAGATCGGAGGTATCCATTGCCGCATACAGAGAAACTACGGCGGACACCATGCCTTCAATCTCAGTTTGTGGAATCGATGTGACCGACGTTGAGACTGTAGACGCGACCGTGTCGGTGCCTAGTGATGGAGCGATGAGCGAGAGCGCGGTTGAGAATTCTCGCATGGTCTCGTCGGGCTGCCTGCGAATCGACGCAATACCGCCAACGTACTGATCTGGAATTCTGAACCGTGATGTCATGACTGAGTGCTGTATACCACAACAGAGAGCCCAGCGTCAAACGGCTATAGCGGTTGCAGTGGACACACACAACCGGTTATCCAGTTCGGGGCAGATCTGCTTTCACACACTACAATACTCGCATATCCGATGCACCCATTTGGCGCTACCATGAGGGTGACATGGAACCACTGCACCACCGAACGTGCCTGGCCAAACGGACGCGGAACGCATGGACAACGCCGCGCGCAAGCTGTTCAGCGTTTCTAAGGGCGCGTACCTGAAGGAAGAGGCCCGGTTGAAGCGGACGCGCAACAGGAAGCGGGCAATTAGGACGCCCGCTTGACTGTCGGCCTGTGCTGCCGGAGCCCAGGGGAGCGGCTGGCTCCTCATTTCGTCGAGTGTGTAATTGCTCTCAGTTGACGCTCACCACCCCTTCCTCGGAGATGCGCCGGGTCAGCGCGCGGGCGATCTTGGCGACGTTGCGGAGGTTGGTCATCTTGCGGGCCAGGTTCATCACCGCTCTGGGCCTGGCGTAGAAACGCCAGTATGCGTCGCGCTGCATCTTCAGCAGCGCTTCCCTGGACAGTGCCGCGTTGTGAATCACCGGGAATAGTTGGTCCAGCGCGGCCATCCCCTCGCCGGACACTTCCCCGAACCTGCCCGAGACGATATCGGTGCGGAGTTTCGTGCCCTTGAAGGGAGCCACAAGGGAGATGAAAATCGCGTCGAACGGAGCGCTCACCGCGAAATCGAGCGTGGCTCGCACTTCTTCGGCCGTCTCCCCCGGGAAACCGATCATGAAAAAGCCGCTGACCTCGATGCCGTGCTTGCGGGCCCATTCCACGCTCTTCCGGGCGGGGTCCATTTTCAGGTTCTTGCGGACCAGCTTCTGGAATTTCGCGGATACCGTTTCTATCGCAATCGCCAGGTAGTGGGTTCCGGCCTGCCTCATCAGGCTGATGAGTTCTTCGTCGAAGCGGTCGCCCCGAACGCCGTTGGGGAACTGCAGATGGACGTTCAGGTTTCGCTCGATGATGCCGCGGCAGATGGCCTTGGCGCGATCGAGATCGAAATTGAAGATGTCATCCACCACCATGAATTCGCGGACGCCGTGGGAGCGCACCAGCCACTCCATCTGGTCCACTACGACCGCCGCGGGCATCCCGCGGAACTTCTTGGTGTGGATCTCGTGGCAGTAGGAGCACTGGTAGGGGCAGCCGCGCTCGGTGATGAACTGGACGGCGTTGCGGTGCTTCGGGAAATGCCACGGCGACTCCAGCCGGAAGTACCGATCGAGATTCAGAAGGTCGTAGGCCGGCACCGGCAATTCCTCGACGTCGGGAACGGCAGCGCTGCCGCCCGGGTGAACCTCCCCATCCCGGATGCTCCACAATCCCTGAATCGCAGCGGGCTCGCGATGGTCGCGGATCGCATCCAGCAGCTCGGCCAGGGCAAACTCGCCCTCGCCAACGACCACGTAGTCCACGACACCGGTGCGGAGACACTCCTCCGGGTCGCCGGATGGATGGGCTCCTCCGAAGACAATCGCGATTCCCGGATGAGCGGCCTTCAGGCGCCGCGCTTCCTGAATGGCCTGAGGCAGCTCGCAGGTCATGCAGCCGATGCCGACAACCCGGACCCCGTTCTTGCGGATCTCGGCGTCGACGCACTCCGGCCCCATCTCGTCGAATACCATGTCGAGAATGAGCGGTGCATATCCGCGCTCGCGGAGGAACGCCGCCAGATGAATGTAGTTCAGCGGGACGTTCTGGATGTAGCGGTTTGCTGGTGCGAATGGCCGGACAAATGCGATCATGACAAGCTCAGATGCTGGCGGCAGCTCGCCTGTCCGCGCACAGACGACCCAGGAAGGCATTGTAACATCCGGGGCGGATGCGCGTTCCACACCAGGGGTGCGGGGATGCTCTTCCGTGGTGCGAGCGAGAGCGTTCCAATATCCCCGCTCATGCTCGGCTCCGACTGTACTATAGTGCTCTGTTGAGCGTGATTCCGGAGCCCGGCGAAGTACACGTCTGGAAGATCGCGCTGGATCAGCCCGCCGGCGCGATTGGCGAGATGCGCGGCCTGCTCTCCGCGGATGAACTGGCGCGTGCGGACCGGTTTCGAGTGGAGCGCGGGGCCGAGCGATACACCGTGGGCCGCGGCGTGTTGCGGACACTGCTGGGCCGCTACATCGGAGTCCCTCCGCAGGCTCTGGCGTTCGCCTATAACGAATTTGGCAAGCCCGAGCTGGCTGGCTCCGAGGTGTGTTTCAACCTGTCGCACTCGCACGGAATCGCGCTGGTGGCGGTGACCCGCGGGCGGGCGATCGGCGTGGACATCGAGCGCGTTCGGGAAGAGGTGATGCGGGAACGGATCGCCGAGCGGTTCTTCTCCCCGGCGGAAGCGCGGGCGCTGGCCGGTCTGCCACCCGGCCAGCAGGCGCAGGCCTTCTTCAACTGCTGGACGCGCAAGGAGGCGTGGATCAAGGCCCGCGGTCAGGGCCTCTCCATCGCGCTGGACAGCTTCGAGGTGACGCTGGCGCCGGGCGAGCCGGCGCGGCTGGTAGCCACCCGCCCGGATGCGGAAGAGGCCGGCCGATGGTCACTGCGAGCGCTGGACTGCGAGCCGGGATTCGCGGCGGCGCTGGCCGTGGAGGGCGAAATAGGTGACGTACACCTCATTTCCGAATTTCGGTAATTCGGAAATGAGGTGTACGTCACCGAATTCGGATTTTGGTCTCCACCGACATGCCGGGCCGCAGGCGCTGGTCCGGCGAAACGCGGCCGTGGAAGCGGATGCGCAGTCCCAGGCGCTGCACCACCTTCACGTAGTTGCCGGTAGCATTCTCGGGAGGCAGCAGGCTGAACTGCGCTCCCGTCGCAGCGGGCATGCTCTCCACGTAGCCGTCGTAGTCGGCGTCGAACGTGTCCACGTGAATGGTCACCGGCTGGCCCGGCCGCACGCGCCGCAGTTGCGTCTCCTTGTAGTTGGCCGTGACCCAGATATCGCGCAACTCCACCACCGCCAGCAGCTCCTGGCCGGATTGCACGCGCATGCCGATCTCCGCGTTCTTCTGGCCGACCACGCCATCGGCCGGCGCGTAGATTTTGGTGTAGGAAAGATCCAGTCGCGCCTGATCGAGTTGCGCTTTTGCCTCCGCCGCTTTAGCGTTCTTCTGCTGCACGGTGGCGCTCTGGATGGCCACCTGCTGGCTGGCATTGCTCGCCGCCTGGGCCGCCGTACTCTCGGCCTGACGGAGCATGGCTTCGGCCTCGCGCACCTGGTCGGCCGCGGCAGCGACGGCGGCGCGGTTCCCCGCCACGGCCTGCTCGGCCGACTTCGCCACGTCCACCTGCCGGTCGTACTGCTGCCGCGACACCTCCTCCTTTTGGACGAGGGCGGCGTAACGGGCCAGATCGGCCTGGGCAACCGTGTTGTCCGCTTCCGCCTGCCGCAGGTGCGCGACCGCCGCCTCCTGATTCTGCCGCGCCGCTGCCAGCGCCGCTCGCGCCGCCGTCACGCCCTCTACGGAAGTAGCGATGTTGGTGGACGTGATTGTCCGCGTGATGGGAACATTGGGGTCGGCGGCGGCCGCTTCGCCCACGAATTCCGCCAGCGTCGCTTCGGCATGCGCCAGCGCGGTCTGGTAATCGGCCGGGTCGATCTCGGCCAGCAACTGCCCGGCGTTCACGTGCTGGTTCTCCTCCACGTAAACCGCCTTGATGGTGCCGCCGATCCGCGCGCTCACCGGGTACACATGGCCGTCGATCTCAGCGTCGTCGGTGGATTCATACGAACTGAAGTACTGCCAGAGGAACCACCCGCCGATGGCCAGAGCAACCACCAGAACAGCGCCGACGATGATGCGTACCGCGTTGCGTTTGAGCATGAGTTTTGGATGAGCTGGTCACTTCTCCGGAAACAACTGCTTCATGGATTCTTCCGCCACGCCCATGGCCCGGGCGAGCGAAACCTTGGCGAGATTGTACGAATACAGGCTGGAAATGAAATCCTCGTTGGACGCGGCGACGGACTCCTCCGCCTGCACCGTTTCGATGGTGTCGGCCACACCCGCCGCAAAACGGTCGCGGGCCTGTGTCAGAGTCTCCGCCGCCAGGTCCACGCTGCTGCGCGAGACACGCACCTGGTCGATGGCGGCCTGAAGATCCACGAACGCCGAGCGGACGTCGTAGTCGATGTGCCCGCGCAGGTCGGCCAGTTCGGCCTTGCGCTGGTCGAGCACGGCGCTGGCCTGAGCGACGTCGGCGCGGATCCTGCCGCCATCGAAAATCGGCACATGCAGGTTGGCGCTCAGCGTAACCGTGCCGTGCGAATTGTCGGGAGCGACGCCGATCACGCCATAGTCGGCGGCGACCCCGACGGAGGGCAGACGTTCCGCCAGCGCCGCCTGGCGCGCATGCTCGGCCGCCTCCACCTGCGCCTGGGCGGCCTGCAGATCGGCACGGTTCTTATAGGCGCGCTCCAGCGCCTGAGCGAGATCGAGCCCTTCCAGCGGGGCGTACGGGGCGGTGTCGCTCATATTGAACTCCTGTCCCGGAGGAAGACCGATCAGCCGGCCGAGGTTCAGCTTCTGCTTCTCGAGATCCGCTTCGAGCGAGCGCAGGCGTTGCTGCTGGACCTGCAACTCCACCTGCGAGCGCAGCACGTCGATGCGCGCATTCGTGCCCGCCTTGTTGCGGTCCACCGCCTGTTGGTAAACCGCGTCGGCGGAGTTCACCTGCGCTTTGGCCGAGGCCACGCGCGAATCGGCGGCGATCGCCTGCAGGTAGGTGCCGCTGACCGCCAGCACGATCAGATCGCGCGCGTCTTTCGCCGCCAGCCGCGTGGCTTTCAGATTCGCGGCGGCGGCGCGGTTGTTGCGCAGAGAGGTGAAGTCGAGCGCGTTCATGGCCGCGCCCGCGCGCAGATCGAAAAAGTGGAACGGGCCCACCACTGAAGGGAAGCCGGGGAACCCGCCGAATCCGAACGCGGCCAGATCGGACTGTTGTTCGTCGCCCAGAAGATGCATGGAGACGGTGGGCAGCAGCGCGCTGCGCGCGATCATCTTCTGCGCTTCCGCCACGCGCGTGGCGTTGGTGTAGCCGGTAGTGGCCAGGTTGTATTGAAGGCCCCGGCGAATGGCATCGGAAAGCGAGAGCGCGAGTGGTTCCGCGGTGGCTGTTCCCTGCGGAACGCTGCCCGAATACGCGCCCTGCACCTGCACCGTGTTGATGCTGGTGTTGGCGCTGGTGGGCAGGCCGCCCGGGTTGGTGGTGCGCGCGGTGCCCACGCCGCCCAATTGTGCGCCCCGGCCGGACAGCGGAAGCGGGACGGCGCCCGTCGTTCGGTCGGCGGTCGGCGGCGGCACCTGAGCCAGCGCCACTAACTGTACACACGACAAAAGGATAAAGGTTCGCAATGAGTTCTACTCCGATTCGGCTAGTCGGCGCGCAGCCCTGCATTTCCCCACGCAGCTCACAATTATCGGATGCAGGGACCCTGCCGCCCGTCGCTCTCTTCCCATCGTACAGGTGGCGAGTCGGTTCGGAATGTGGGGCAGGTTACCTGCGCGCCGATTCCTGATTGGCGCCCTGCGCGGGCTTACCGCAACACGGCTCGCCGGCGTGGAGCGCTTCACATCTCCCGCGGGCGCCGACGGCAACACGCGTGAAGCTCGCCCAGCGCGCCACCCACGTCGAAGTCAACATCGTGGACGACACGGACCTCTCCGGCAGCACGACTTTCACCGGCAGCGCGAATCCCGGCGCCTACACGCTCTGTTTCTTTGCGGCGTTCAACCGGCCCATGAAGCATTGGCGGCTGATCATTGGCGCCGATGGACAGCGATCAGCGCGGATGTGTCCGACCTCGAGCGACGAACATGGGTTCTCTTTGATCGGACCCTCCGGACCTTCGGCGCCCTGCCTCGCGCCGGCGGACGTAGTAGTCTGAGCGTATGGGAAAGTTTCTCATCGGGCTGGTCACCGGCGTCATCCTCTGCGGCCTGATCCTCGTGATTCTGGCGTTCTCGCTGGTCCGGCTTGGATCGCGCCCGCCCTCCGTCGCCGATGGCTCCACGCTGGTGATGAAGCTGGAGGGAGAAGTCCCGGAGAAAGCGCCCACCGAGTTTCCCATTCCCTTCCTCGAGTCGCAGTCGCCGCTCACGGTGGCCGACGTCTGGCTCACCCTGCGCAAAGCCGCCGCGGACCCGCGCATCCGCGCCGTCCTGTTCGAGCCGGAGCACCTCGCCATCGGCTGGGCCAGGATGGAGGAGTTGCACGCGGAGCTGGAGCAGTTCCGCAAATCCGGCAAGCCGCTGGTGGCGTTCCTGCGAACACCGGGCACCAGGGAATACTACCTCGCCACCGCCGCCGACCGGATCTACATGATGCCCGAGGACCTGCTCGACCTGAAGGGTCTGCGTCTGGAGGCCATGTACTGGAAGGGGACGCTGGACAAGCTCGGCATCCAGGCCGAGGTGGTCCACGCCGGCCGCTACAAGGACTACGGCGACATGTACACCAGGCCGTCCATGACGCCCGAAACCCGCGAGGTCTACAACGACATTCTGGATCAGTTCTACTCGGACCTGACCACCACCATCGCCGGCGGGCGGCACAAGACTCCCGGGCAGGTGCGCGACATCATCGACCGCGGGCCCTTCAATGGCACAGCGGCGCTGGCCGAGGGCCTGATCGACGCGAACGGGTTCGAGGATGCGGTGGCTGGCGACCTGAAGAAGAGACTCGGTCAAGGCGAGCTGACGAGGCTGGGTCTGCGGGCCTATGTGAAAGCGCCCGTGCCGGCCGGCGTCGAGTTCCATGCCCGCATCGCGCTGGTGGTGGGCGAAGGCGAGATCGTGCGCGGCGAGGACGACCGGGGCTGGGCCGGCGAAGAGCCCGGCATCACCTCCGGTGGCTTCACGAAACTGCTGCGGCAGGTGGGAGACGACTCGTCCATCCGCGGCGCCATCGTCCGTATCAACTCGCCGGGCGGCGACGGAATCGCCTCCGACGACATCCTGCACGCGGCGCAGGAGTTGAGCCGCAGGAAGCCGGTGGTGATCTCCATGGGCGACGTGGCCGCTTCGGGCGGATACTTCATGGCCATGACCGGGGACCCCGTCGTCGCGTATCCCAACACGCTCACCGGCTCCATCGGCGTGGTCTTCATGAAGCCCAACCTGCACGGGCTGTGGGACAAGATTGGCCTGCACGTGGACGTGATGTCGCGCGGCCAGTTCGCGGGCCTGTATTCCACCAGCACGCCGCTGACGCCCGCCGAGCAGGACAAGCTGCGGTCGCAGGTGGACGAGTTCTACCGCGTATTCGTGTCCCGCGTTTCGGCCGGACGGAAGAAGCCGTTTGAGACGATTGAGCCACTGGCGCAGGGCCGGGTATGGCTGGGGGCCCAGGCGAAGGGGAATGGCCTCATCGACGAAATCGGCGGGTTCGACCGGGCCGTGGAGTTGGTGAAGCAGAAGGCGAAGATCGGAGCGTGGGAGAAGATCACGCTGGTGCCCTACCCGCCGCGGCGCAGCATCTTCGACGTGCTGATGAGCCGTGACGAGGAGAACCCGGCGATCTCCGGCGCGATCCGGGCGCGGGTGCGCGCGCTGTTCGGAGACCTGCCGATCGAGGCCTTTGCGCGCGGCGGGTTCCTGAAGGTGATGCCCTACAGCATAACGGTGCATTAGACCGTCCTTTCTGAGAAGCTGCAGAGGATTCCGCGCTATGACCACTCGGTTACCCTTGTGGCTGCGTAACATCCTGCAAACTCGGAACATCGTAACCGAGCCGCGATGGTCGCGGAGCGGTCCGGCGAGTCCTTTACAGCTCCTTCCGTGCGCGGCTCAGAAACGCCGGCCCGCCCCTGTTCCTGTTTGCCCGGCTGTTTCGTGGGCACTACACTATGGTGATTGACGCTATGCCCCGGATTCGCAGGTTCGCTCTGTCCGTTTTACCGTTGCTTCTGGCGCTGTCGCCGCCCGCATTCCCGCAAACCACGCCGGATCGTGTCGTCATTCAAGCGGGGACGCATGTCGTCCTGGTGAATGTCGTCGCCAGGGACAAGCACGGCAAGCCGGTGGATGACCTCAACAGCGACGATTTCGTGCTGCGGGACAATGGCCAGGAACAGAAGATCGCGTTCTTTGCGCTGGAAGAGGCCAGCGAGACGGCAACCGTGGCTCCCGGTTCGCCGGCCCGGTTGACCTTCACCAACAGGCCGGCGCAGGGTAACCCGTCCGTCACCGTGTTTCTGTTCGACGAGTTGAACACGCGCCTCGCCGACCAACAGCTCGCCAAAAAGGACTTCCTCCGTTACCTGCGCGGGTTGCCGGCAGAGAGCCGGGTAGCCGTTTTCGTGCTGGGCGACTCGCTGTCGCTGCTGCACGATTTCTCGCAGGATATGGCCTCGCTGCTGGCGGCTCTCGCGAAGCACTCGAATCGCGTGAATCCCGAAGTAACCGCCGCCACGGCGCCGCCCGCCTCGTCCAATTCGCTCACGGGCGACCAGGCGACCACCGCGCAGTGGGACAGCTTCCTGCAGTCCGCCGGCCAGCAATATATCGATTACACCGAGACGGTGCGCGCCACTCGCACCGCGGCGGCGCTGCAGACCATCGCCGGACATTTGCAGGGCGTTCCCGGCCGGAAGACTCTGATCTGGATCTCGGGTGGATTCCCGATTCAACTAGGCCTGAACAACAGCGTGGACAGCATTCCCCAGGGCAACCCCGGCGCGCGGACGTCCAGCCGGTCGCGCGCCGGCGGGAGATCGGGCGGCAACAACAAATCCAACTCGTCTTCATCGACTCCGGCTGCGACAGCGTCGGCTACGCCTTCGGAGTTGCCGGGTGCAGGCCAGTCGTTTGAGAGCGACGTCGCGCGCGCCATTCGCGCCTTGAATGAAGCCGATGTAGCGGTCTGGCCGGTGGACGCGCGGGGCATCACCGTGGCGCCGGTCTTCGAGGCGGACCGCAGTTCGCTCGGCAAGCGGAGTAAGCCGCCCAAAGCCGTCGCTAACCCCGATTTCGACTACGAAACGCTGGACACCCTGGCCGTGGAGACCGGCGGCCAGGCGTTCCACCACATCAACGATCTGAGCGCCGCGATTAACGAGGCGGCCCGCGATGCGCGGGTGAGTTATTCGCTGGCGTTCGCGCCCCCGGCCGCCAGCCTGGACGGCTCGTATCACCGGCTGGAGGTGACCGTGAAGCGGCCGGACGTCAGGTTGCGGTACCGGCCCGGTTATGTCGCGGCGCGGGACAAGGCCGTGGCCCCGTCGCTCGCCGAGGCGATGGCGAATCCGATCGCGCTGACCGGCATCGGCTTCACCGTGCATCTTGAACCGGTGGAGGGGGGCTACAAGGCGTCCGTGACCATTGACCCGCGCAATATCACGCTGGAACCAAGGGACGGGAAGTGGACCGGCTCACTGCAGTTTCTGGTGGTGGTGGGGAAGGTGGAGCAACTTACCACGATTCCGTTGGGTCTCAGCGAAGCGATGTTTCAACACATTCAGGAGCGGGGCCTGGTGCTGGGTGCGCGAGTGAAGACGCCGCCGGGGACAACGGGGTTCAGCCTGGGGTTCCGGGACGTGCCGTCGGGGATGGTGGGAACGTTGCATGTGCCGCTATAGGGCGACGGCGGCGGGCGCAGCGGCGGCGTTTCGGGAGGGGCCGCTGTCCCGAGGGGGACGCCACGGAACCTGGCCGCCCCCCGGTCATTCCAATGCTAGAACATGATCTTCGCTGAAAGCTGCAACTCGCGAGGCGTACCACGGCCCGCATTGTAGTTGCTGATCGTGGTGGTAATTACTCCGAAGTTCCCCTGTGAGATATCGGAATTGGGCGCCGCGAATTGAGGACCGTTCAATACGTTGAACAGATCGGCCCGGAAGCGCACATTGAACCGCTCCGTAACGGTCACAAACCGGGCGAGCCCCATATCGATTTGCGAAACCCCCGGAGCGCGGAAGGCATTGCGCCCCAGGTTTCCAAACGTCTGATTCGCGGGCACGGCAAATGACGCCGGATTGATCCATTCCGCCGGAGTCGAGCCACCGGCCGGAGTCAGGGACACGCCCGGAAGAAGATTCGGGCGCATTTCGCCGCTGATCGCGTACAGGCCGGGAACGGAGGCGTTCGCGCGATCCACCGTGATGTTGACAGGCAGTCCGGTCTGCGTCGTTCCAATCGCGCTCACTTCCCAGTTGCCCAGAAGGACCCGCGCGATACCAGGGGAACTCAAATAACGCTTGCCCGCGCCAAAGGGAAGCTGATACACGGCAGAGAGGTTGAACATCTGCCGGACATCGTCGTCGCTGTCGCCTTTGTCGCAGGCCCGGCAAAAGGAATCCTGCGGAGTATCCGACTCGCCTCCGCCAATGCTTCCGTCATTGTTGGAGTGCGACCACATGTAGTTTGCCGAAAGAAAGAAGCCATTCTGGAAGGGGCGCCGCACATTACCCTGCAACGCTTCAAACGTGCTGTTGCCAACGTCGCCACGCCAGGAAACGGCGCCAAACGCGGGATATGGGACAACGTTCGTACCTGGAGCAGCCAGGTTCGTATAAGTGGTGGTCAGCAGGTCCGTTCCTTTGTTCCCGAGGTAGCTGACCGTCGCCAGGGTTTTCATCGGCAGGGTCTGTTGCAAGGAGGCGGTCCAGGCCGCTACGTAATCGTCCTTCCGGTTTCGATCCAGATCGCGCGGCGAAACGGCGCCCAGGCCGCCATTCTCCGCGTACGTAAGGAACGGCGTCAGCGGATAGGATAATCCGAAATAAGCGGGATTGGTGCTGTTGAAGGAGTAGCGGTCCACCGTGTTCGAGATGGGCAGGTTCTGGTCGTCCAACTGCCCATCCGTGTGATAGATGCCAGCGCCGAGCCGCACCACCGTTCCACCGTGCGACCACGCAATGCCGAGCCGCGGATCGATATCGTCGTATCGCGGATGGAAGTAGGCATCGGTCCTCGGGCAGAAGCCGCCACACGTCGCAAAGTCGAATGGTGCGTCGTCATTGTCGATGGCCTGCAGCGCATTAAAGATGTTGTAGCGGACGCCTGCATTAATCGTCAAATTCGGGTTGACTTTCCATTCATCCTCGGCGTAGGCGAAGTACTCCGTCTTGCGTTGCCTCACCAGCGGAAGAATCGCCGTGTAGGACGCGGCGCCCATTTCATTGTTCAGGAAGTCCGTTGCCGACGTGTAAGTCAGCGTCCCACTGGACGACGTCCCCTGGTTCAGGAACATGCGCTTGGCCTCAAACCCGAACTTCAGCGTGTGATTTCCCTTCGACCACGAAATGTCGTCCACAGCGCTGATCGCCTTCGAAGGATTGTCGGAGGTGGTGTCGCCGGCGAGGGGGCTGAATCCCGAGACGCTGAACGTGAACGGTACCGGAGAGATAGTTCCGCTGTGATAGAAATCCTGGTTGATGCCGAACTTCGCCTCGTTGACCACCGTGGGGCTGAAGACGTGCAGCAATTCCGCTTCGCCATTGTTGAACTTCGTGTCGTACCCGGTCAAGGCGATTAATTGTCCGGTAGGACTCGTCTCCACGGCCTGATCCGCATTGAAACGCAGAAACGCGGTGGTCTGATCGGAGTAGTGGTAATCCAGGCGAATCATCCCGGAATCTTCGTTGTCAATCTGTCTCCCGAGCGCGTCGTAGTTCCAGACATTGGCGTTCGACGTAGGCGAAGTCCCGGCCGGATACGCCTTGAGAATGGGCGCCAGGGCCGGAGACGCGGCAGATGCGGCGGCGATGAAAGAGGGGCTTGGCACGAGCCCGATCTGCGTGCCATCCAGCCTTTGCCGCAAACCCTCATAGTTGGCATAGAAGAACAGCTTGTTACGCAGAACCGGCCCGCCAAATGCGCCCCCAAACTGGTTCAGCAGGAAAGGATTGGGCGAGGGTCCGTTAAACGGAGTACGCGCTTCGAAGTCATTGTTGCGAAAGTAATCGAAAGCGTCGCCGTGAAATGAATTCGCGCCTGAGGGCGAGACCACCGCCACTTGTCCGCCCGCGGTACCGCCTTCCACATCCGCGCCAAACGTCTGGTCCTTGACGTCGAACTCGGCGATCGAATCCTGAGGGATGGTCAGGCGGACATACTGGCGCTGCATCTGGTTGAAAATTGCCGTAGCGTCGACGCCGTCCAGAGTTAGATTGTTGTCGTCCAGTCCGTGACCGGCGAAACGGATCGTGCGCTGGTCGCCGGTGCTGTTGTTGATGGCTCCCGGTACGAGAGCCGTCAGGGTGGCCCAATTCCGGCCATTAATGGGGAGCTCGTCCACCTGCATCCCTTCAATAGGGGAACCGATAGTCGCGTCAACTCGATCGAGTTGGACCGTGGCCTCGTTGACGGCAACCTCCTCCTTCCTCCCGGCCACATGCAGCGTGACATCGAGAGTGCTGGTCTGGCCAACTTCCTGCCTCACACCGTCAGCGCGGAAAGCGGCAAAGCCCTCCTTGCTGACCTCGACCCGGAAGGTGCCCGGCGGCAAATCCGCGATCGTGTAGCTGCCTTGCGAGGAAGTCAAAGTTTCGCGTTGCAGCCCGGTAGTGGTATCGGTGACCTTGACCGTGGCAAGGGGGACGCGGCCTCCCTGCTGATCCATAACTGTTCCCGTAAGCGCTGTTCGCGATACCTGGGCGTTCGCGAGCAACGCAACGAATGTTGCAAGTATAAAGGCTCTCATAGTCAGGTTGGGTAATGAGCGGAATGACTCGCGAATAAGACGATCTGATGAGCCCGTGAGGCCGCGAAACGGATGGTGCGCTGATCGCCGGGCCCGTTGTCAATCGCTCCCGGGGCGAGCGCGCTCAGACTGTTCCAGTTGCGGCCGTGCAGAGGCAGGTCCCGCAAATTCGCCTGCTCGATGGACGAGCCCATGGCCACGCCGGCGGTGTCCAGACGAACCAGCGGCTCGGTCACAGTGGCGCTCGCGGAGGCGCCGCTCACGGGCAGTTGAAGGTCGAGCGTCCTTGTTTGTCCGACGCCCTGATCCACTTGTCCGACGCGCACTTCGGCGAATCCGGGTTTGCTGAACACAACCGTATGGCGGCCTATGAGGAGACCATCCAACGCACAGGTTCCCTGCGACGAGGTCTGCGTCTCCCGCCCGAAGCCGGTGGTGACTTGAACCGCCTTGGCGATCGCGCCGGGAACGCGCGCGCCATTCGGATCGGTGACCGTATCATTCAGTGCGGATCGATCCACTTGGGCCAGGGCGATGACAGGTAATACAGCGGCGGTTATGATAATGCGCATCGGCAAACTCCTTCTCCCGGCCATCGAGATCGGTCCGGCGGTGGTAGCACTACGATGAAACGTCTTGCACAGGAGCGAGGAGGGCCGTGCCACCATTCGATATGTGGCGCGGCCCTGGTGCGACCCTTGAAATTGCCCTTAATTCGTTGGAGACGGGTCGGTATTGGGGCGTGGGTTGAAGTCCGCCGGTATGTTGTTCGGTATGCCCAACTGCCGGTCCGTGGTCAGGATTCCGAGGTCCGAGCAGCCGAGGCCGGTAGTCTGCGGGAGCGTTGTGACAAAGCTCGCGCCAATGGTGGCGAAGCTCGGCGCCACCGGAGCGGCAGTTCCCATCAGGCGTGAAACGCTGAATGCGTCCGTCAGGTCCGATACTCCCGGCGTGAACGCGTCCTGCGGCCCCAGATCCTCGATTCCAAATTCTTCCAGGCCAAGATAGCGGCCCAGCAGCTCATCGGGCAATGTCGCCAGCGGCGGCAGACCGAATACCGTGTCGACGAACTTCACCACCGATGCCTGGCTTCCCCGCTGGTGCGAGATGTAGGCGAGGTTCGCGAACGGAGAAATCAGAATCAGCGGCACGCGCGGCCCAAAACTCATCGGCAGATTGTCGGGTCCGTTGTTAACCACCGGAGGCGGGACATGGTCGTAATCGCCCTCCGAGTCGTCCCACGTGATAATGATCGCGCTCTGCGGCCAATATGGACTATTAGCGATGGCGTTGACAGCCGTGGCTACCATGGCCTCGCTGATTTGCGCGTCGGAATAGGCGGGATGGTCGTCGTCGCCCAGGAAGTTCTTCTGGACCGTCGGATCGGGATCGACCGGCTTGAGGCCCAGGGTGTTGGTATAGCCACCCTTGACGTAGAACACGCCCCCGGCTTTCGGCAGCGTCGTGTTCTGGACAGCCGCGAAAAAATCACCCAGTCCGTGCAACTCCGACGCAAGCGCCGGAGTGTTCGCCACATAGCCAAAGTATTGTGGGCCGTTGTGATGCGTGACATAGGACGCGTGCGATGCTGACTCGGTCAGCACTGAACTGGTGTCCGTGTCTTCCCTGTCGAAGCCCTCCTGGTACCAGGCGAACGAAGCGGCCGGTTGTGACAGCCGGCTGAGAAATGCCACGTCATCCTGAACGTCCGCGAGATCCGTGGCGGCGCTCGAGTCGGCAGCGAGAACCTTGCTCGCATTGCCGAGCAGCATGGAGAGCGGAAGCGTGGCGAAAGTCAGATTGGGTTCGGTGGGGTAACCGGGATAGTCAGTGGGATTCACCGGCATCGTACCAGGCTGAGGCGAAGAGGGCGATCCCCAGAACGGGTCGTTATCGGTGAGCAGCGGCATGCCGAGCGCCGGCAGGGTGGTGGACAGGGTGGGGTGCAGAGCCCACTGCGTCTGGCCCGATTGCGCTCCAATGATGCTGAGGTTGCCCGGCGTGGACGGCCCGGTCATCGATTCGAACACATTGTCGTATAGAGCAAACCGGTCGGCATAGGCCCACAGGAGCGGAACCGTGTCGCAATCCTCGTGCGCCATCGACAATTCGCCGTACTGCTTTGCCTTGAGCGACGGATTGCCGGTGGCGCTGTATTTCAGCTCCTCGGTAACCGCGAACTGGTCCATCAGGGGCGTGCCGTTTTGGACGTCCATTTTTGCCACGGTGCGAACATGCGAATGGTCGATGTCGTCCGTGTCGGCGGCGTACAGTGCCGGACCGATCAGGAAAGGCGAAATCGTTCCCTTGGTTCCGTCCGTGTTCACGATCGTTTGCACGAAGCCAGGGGTCTGCGAGGGCGGCTGGCTGTACAACCCGTTGGCGCCAGGGAAGGTGCCAAAATACGAGTCGAACGAGCGGTTCTCCTGGTAGATGACGAAGACGTACTTGATGTTCTTCTGAATCAGACTCACCAGCTCTTCGTGGCTGACCGGAGGTTCGGGCCGCACCCCATCGCGGCGCAAGCTGGCCTCTTGCGCGGCCTGCGCGTGCGCCGCGAGCAACTGTGCACGGTCGACGTTGGTGCTTCGTTCCTGAGCCCATCCCGACGTGAATGGCTGCAGGACCATTAACATTGCAATCCCAGTTAACAACAGTAGTCTGTTATGTGACACTTCGGCTCCTTGTTACCGCGAAACTGTAGCGTGCGCTAGGCAGACTCTATCAGCGCAAGATTGCAGGATATTGACACGCGGATTACAAGCAGGTATCAGAAGCGCTCGAAGCTCGATGTGCCGCCCTTGGGGTTGGGCAGCGTCAAGCGATCTTCCGTGACGTCAAAGCTGCCCTCCACCAGCGGGCGGCCTGAGATCTCCAGGCGGATGTTTTTGCTCTGCGCAGAGTAGCTTCCACGCTCTGCCCGCACAGTAGTGATCCAGACAACTCGCCCATCCGGATAGAACAGAACGCGGGCCGGGTAGCTCCCGCCGTTCCACTCGCCGGTAGTACTCCACTCCCCGGCTAACGGATTCTTGCTATCGAGGATCTTGCCGAGGCGAGCGAGCTCGATGGATTTACCCGCCGCCTCATCCTCGATTCGGGCCCGATCCTGACTGTCCCACTCCACTTCCTGCTTTTCGTCGCCGCGGCCGGATTGAAACAGGATGGTATCGGTTCCGACCAATCGGTATTTCCCGTCCGAGATTACGGCCGAGTAAGAATCCAGTTGATTATCGGCATGAAATTCGAAGACGGCGCTTAACCCGGCAGGGGAGACTTGGCTGGAACGCCATCGGTCGATCAGCCGATCGTGCTGTGACTGTCCGGCCTGCAGGGCAACCAAAGCAGAACACAAGAGGAACGAGAGTGCCAGCTTCGCGAATCTGTGCATACCGAGCCAGTATCGCAGACTAACGAAGGGAACATTGCGACCACCCGTTCGTGACTATCGACGCGCGCGACATCACGCTGGAACCCAAAGACGAGAAGTGGACGGTTCGCTGGAGTTTCTGGCGGTGCTGGGGAAGACGGAGCAATTAACCACGGTTCCTTTAAATCTCAGCGATGCCATGCAATCAGGCATGCAGCACGTGCCTCGCCGCAGCCTCTTCGACCGCCTTATGAGCCGTGACGAGAACCGGCGATCTCCGGCGCGATCCGGGCGCGGCTGCGCGCGCTGTTCGGAGACCTGCCGATCGAGGCCCTTGCCCGCGGCGGTACTGCTGTGATTGGCGTTAACCAGTCCGTGAGCCCTGGCAGCCCGCGAGCCCATCGGGGCGGGCGGTATGGGCGACGTATCTCGCGAGCGCGACACACGGCTGGACTGAATCGCCGCGATTACAAATTGTAGGCCCCGGTTCCTCTGGTGAGTGTCACGCTCTCTGGTCCGCGCTGCTTTCCTGCGGGCAGATCCGTTGGGCTCTACGGAGCCGTTTGCGAGGGCGCCAGCCGCGTTCCGGGCGTGATGATGACTTCTCCGGTCGACCTCAGGCAGACCTCGTATACGCGATCGGGCTCCAGAAGCATGTAGGGCGCGTCGCCGTGAATAGCCCGCACGCCGTGCTCCTTCGCCAGTTTTTCGTCGTTGGCAAGTTCCCAGAAGCGTCTCCAGATCTCCTTCTCGAAGCCGCTGGGGGCTTGCCGCCCGGCGTAGATCTCGGGCGCCTGGCCCTCCACGTCGATGACGAAACCATCTTCGGGCCGCATGGTGCTGGAGAAGATCCGCCGGAACAGCATGAGCGCCTGGCCTTTCAAGGGATCGCCCTGCTCGACGAAGTGGTCGTCGAACTTGATCACCAGCGTGTCAAAATAGACTTCCTGCCCCGGCAGAGTCAGCTCTCGGGAGACAGCGATCGGTTTGCCGGCGGCGTCAGTCTCGGTGAACCGGATCGTGGTTTGCAGGTTCCCCTGTTGGTCCCTGACCTGCCGCAGAACCTCGATGCGGGCTCGGCGGTCGATGTGCTTCAGGATCGTCAGGTAGGCTTCCAGACGCTCCTTCTCTTGTTCGAGCCTGGCAATGGTCTCTTTCTGCTCACGGAGCTGGTCTTGCATTGCCCGCCGCGGCACGATGACCAGTTCATACGCCAGATAGATGCTGACGGCTGCGACTGCTACCAACGCTACAGACCAGACAAACAACTGAATGGGAAAATGACGGCCGTTGCTCATGGGACCTTGGAGTTACAACCTTGTCGCTGCGAGTGAGTATACACCCGCGCGCTCAAGCACTGGAGACGGGGCACGGAACCCAGGTCCACGGAGGAATCCGAGGCCTCCGTGCGCCGAATTCATGAGCAGCGCCACACTGACCTCTCCCTCAGCCGCAACGGCAAGACTGGTGGTTAATATAGACGTCGCCAGTTTTGTTTTCAGGTGGCATCCCGGTCCGCGCCCACGCCGGACACTACCTGACGGACAGCAACGACCGGTCTCTACTTTCCGGACACCTATATTGCGCGCAACCGGGTGCGCTTCAGGATGGAGGTTTGATTCAATGCTCCTCTGCTCGAATTCGGAGGCGCCAGTGGGTCGCGCAAGGTTCAGTCACGCCTTTTACAGGTTTATACGCGCGCATTATCACTCCTTTTCCTTTATTCACGACTGGACCGAAGGGCCGCTATGTCACTTCTAAACCGGGATGGCTATCAGCCCGTGGCAGAAGTCGTAACGAAGGCCGAACGCAGGCGAAAACGCCTGCTCCACAACGGCAAATGAATGGTTTGCAATCCTTGTGGAGTAGGCCTTTGGCCTGTGACGACTTCCGCCACAGGCCGCCATGGTGAGGAATCGATTGTCCAGAGGGGCAGTCGTATATTCTCAGGGGAGCCGAGTCGTCAACACGCCGAGAATCTCACAGGTTGCTGACATGGGCGGCTGGGCAGACTGTGCAAGGCGGTTGCCGAATCATGCAACGGCGACGGCGGTATTCCGCTCGGGAAGAATCCGGCCAGAGCGTTTCCCAAGGGACCGGCGCGCGCGCAACAGGCGAATCCGCACCGCCGTTTCTGTCCAGCCGTGCTCGGAAGCGATCTCCCGGACTCTGAATCCTTCCAGATAGTGACGCTGCAGCACGACGCGGTCTTTCTTCTTGCAGCACTGGAGAATCCGTTTGACGTCAATCGCGGCGAGATTGATCCGCGGCGGCGTCGGGATCTCCGGTAGTGTGTGCAGCAGCGGCTGGCGTCGAAGAAAACTCCGGTGAATGTTCAGTGCGATACTGTTCGTCCACGTCAGCACCATGCGGGGATCGCGTAACTGGGCGAGCCGCTCCCAGCCCCTCGCCCAGGCCTCCTGGGCGGTTTCCTGCGCGGTGTCCCACGCCAGGCCGCGCGAGACCAAAAATCGAACCGTCAATCCATATCCCTTTTGATACGCCGCTCCGTATTCGTCTCTCGTCATGTCGTCTCCACGCAAGCATTTTGGGGGCCAGCCCGACAACGGCTGGTAAGTACCTCGCTATGCGGGAACAAGGCAGCGTGGGCCAAGGAGTGGCTTGCTTGCGGCAATTGCGCCGGCGGCAATTTTTTCCGGTCTGGCCGCGTTGCCTGGGATAAACTGACATGTTGCGAAGGTTACTGATCCGGCCCGGTGGCATCGGCGATTGCATTCTGTCGCTGCCCGCGCTGGAGTATCTCATTGCCGATCACACGGAAGTCTGGGCGCCCGGCGCGGTGGCGCCGCTGATCCGGTTCGCGGATCGAGTTCGGAGTTTGTCCTCGACGGGACTCGATCTGGTGGGCCTGCCAGATGTCGAATCGCCGCGAGAGACGATCGCCGCGCTCGCGCAATTCGATTCCATCGTTTCGTGGTACGGCGCGAACCGTGCGGATTTCCGCGACGCAGTGGCCAGGCTGGGTCTGCGCTTCCGCTTCCTCGAGGCGCTGCCGCGAGAGCAACATATCACCCACGCGGCTGATTTTTTTCTCCGGCAAGCCGGGGGCGGCGGTGCGGGCGGTGGCACCGCAATTCCGCGGATTCCGTGCCCGCGGTCCGATGGCGGCTTCGCGGCGATCCATCCGTTTTCCGGCGGCGCGAGCAAGAACTGGCCGCTGGAGCGTTTCCGGACTCTGGCGAAACGCCTCAACATTCCGGTGCGCTGGTGCGCCGGCCCGGAAGAGCCCCTGCCGGACGCAACGCGGTTCGACGACTTGCACCAGCTTGCGTTATGGCTCGCGCGCGCCCGTCTCTTTATCGGCAACGACTCGGGGATTACACATCTCGCCGCCGCGGTGGGCACGCCAGTGGTCGCCGTTTTTGGCCCAACAGATCCGACTGTCTGGGGGCCGCGCGGAGAACGCGTGCGGGTTGTTTCCAGTGCCCGGGGATGGCCCGGCGTCGAGGAAGTGCTCGCCTCAGCCAGTGAGTTACTGGCGGAGCTTCGCGGCGTGGTATGATTCACTGCCGGGCTGCGGAGGCAACGATTTTCGCGACCGGAGGAGGAACGATGCTTACTCGCGCTCGAAGTCGCGCAACGATATGGATGATTTTGGCCGCCGCGTTGGCGGCTGCCGTGGTGTCGGCCCAGGACGCTGCGCCCACTGGCGGTGCTGCGAAAGTCGACCAACTGGCGAAGGCTTCCGGCTACAGTTTCTCTCGGAAGACCGATTCGGTGTGGGCCGCGGATTTCGTGGGGAAGAACCTGAAAAACTTCCGCCTCGTCGTGGCCGTCCAGGGCGACGTGCTGGTCACCTTCGTTACCGTTGCCGACAAGGCCAGGATGCCGGTTAACATTGCTTTCATGCGCAAGCTGCTGCGTTACAACTCGACGCTCGACCGCGTGAAGATAGGGTATGACGACGACGGCGATTTGTTCGTGCGCTGCGACGCCAGCGTGAGAGTTCTCGATGCCACGGAGTTCCACTCGATTGTGGACCAGGTTTCGGCGGCATCGGACGAAGTGTACAAAGGCATCGTGGAGTTTCTCAACCAGGAGTAAGCGGTTTCGCCAGCGCGGGAGGGCAGCGCACGGCGCTGCCGCACATTGCGCTAATCCAGCTTCTTACGGAATCGCGAAGCGCTCAGCAACAGAATGGCGACGCCGAACACCGCCAGCGCCACCATCTGCGGCCAGAGAATCTCCGCCCCGACGCCTTTCAGGAACACGCCGCGCACGATCTCCATGAAGTAACGGACCGGGTCGAGCCACGTGAGATACTGCGCCAGCACGGGCATGTTACGGATGGGAAACGCGAATCCACTTAGCAGAAAGAACGGCTGAAAGAACAGGAACGTGGTGAGCATGGCCTGCTGCTGCGTGCGCGAGATAGTGGAGATGAACAGCCCCGCGCCGAGCGTGGTCATCAGATATAACAAGGCGCAAGCGAACAGCAGCAGGAAGCTGCCGCGAAACGGCACCTTGAACAGCAGCAGCGCGGCGGCGGTTACCAGCGTCACCTGCACCATGCCAATCAACGCGAACGGCAGGGTCTTGCCCAGCATCAGCTCCACCGGACGAATGGGCGTCACCATTAACTGCTCCATGGTGCCGATTTCCTTCTCCCGCACAATGGCCATGGCGGTCAGCATCAGCGTCACCAGCGCGATGATGTTGGCCACCACGCCCGGGACGAAGTAGTTCCGGCTGCGCAGGTCCGGATTGAACCAAATGCGGCTCTGCATGTCGAGGGTGGGAATGCCGGCGTGCACCGGGCCGTTGGGGGTGCGGCCCACTAGTTTATCGCGATTCTGCTGGTTCAGCGCGTGCGCGGCGTAGCCCGCGACGATGCTGCTGGCGTAGTTGGCGATGATGGACGCGGTGTTGGAATTGCTTCCGTCCACCAGCACTTGCACGGCGGTGGTGCGGCCATGCCGGATGTCCCGCCCGAAGCCCGGCAGGATCATCACGGCGCCCTGCACGCGCCCGGCGTCCAGCAGGTGCTGCACTTCCGCGCCGGTGGCCGGAGCGTAGGGAATCTCGAATCGATTCGATCCCACGAAGTCGGCCAGAACATCGCGGCTCTCCGGCGTATGGTCGAGATCGCACCAGGCGATGCGGCTGTTGTCCACATCGAGGTTCGCCGCATACCCGAAGATGATCAATTGCAGCAAGGGTGGCATGAACAACAGTACGCGCATGCGCGGCTCGCGGAAGGTCTGGCGAAACTCCTTGCGGATAATTTCGCGGATGCGCCGAATGGATGGGTTGGTCATGCTACCTTCTGCCTCATTTTCCTTACTGCCAAAACAAATACGAGCGACGCGTATACGAACAGAAACGCGGTCTCGGTGGCGAGCAACTCGATGCCGGCCCCCTTCAGAAAGACGCCCTTGAGAATGGTGACAAAGTACCGCGCCGGAACCACGTAAGTTATCGCCTGGATCACCGCCGGCATGTTCTCGATGGAGTAAATGAAACCCGACAGCAGAAACGCCGGCAGGAACGAGCTCAACATGCCGATCTGATAGGCGACTAACTGCGAGCGCGCGAGCGTGGAAACCGCAATGCCCCAGCAGAGCGCGCCGAAGAGAAACAGGAAGCTCGAAAAGAACAGGAACCACACGCTTCCTCGGAAGGGCACGTGAAACACAAATACGCCAACCAGCACGCAGATCAGCATATCGGCGAAACCAAGCGTGAAGAACGCCGACAGCTTCCCCAGAATGATCTCAGCCGGCCGCAGGGGCGTGGAGAGTAACTGCTCCATGGTCCCGGTCTCCCACTCGCGCGCAACGGTGAGCGAAGTAAGCAGCGACGCGATGATCATCATGGTCACGGCGATCAGGCCAGGGACGATGAAGTTCTTCGATTTCAGATCGCTGTTGTAGAGCACCCGGACCTGCGGATCCACCGCCACCCTCAACTTACCGGCCCCGCGCCGCACCTGAGCTTCGGAACGCAGCTCCATGGCATAAGCGGCCACCACACCCTGGGCATAGCCAAGTGCAATGGAAGCCGTGTTCGAGTCGCTGCCATCCAGAATCACCTGAATACCCGCCTCGCGCCCTTCCTGAATGTTGCGAGAATACTCTCTCGGCACCACGAGGGCCATCAGAATACGGCTGCGGTCCACGTCCTTGTCCACCGGCGCGTAGCCGTTTACGTAGCGTTGTATGTCGAAGTAACGCGAGCCGCGGAACTGATCGATCAGGGCGCGGCTTTCCGGCGTGCCGTCCCGATCGTAGACATAGGTGGGGATACGATCCACGTCCAGGGTGAGCGCCCAGCCGAACATCAGCAGGTTCACCAGCGGCAACGCCAGCGCAATAATCAGGCTGCGCGGGTCGCGGAGGATATGCAGGAATTCTTTGTGGGCCACCGCGCGCCACCGTAGGAAGTTCATGCCGCGCTCCTCTCTTCCCGCTCGATCATGGCCACGAAGACGTCCTCCATGGAGGGGCGAATGCGCTCCATCCGCAGAATGGAGACTCCGGCCTCGCCCAGCGCGTGACGAATGGCCGGCGACGCCGCTTCCGAGTTATCCACGGTAACGTGCAGCCCGCCGCCAAAAACGGCTACGTCCGTTATTCCCGGCAGCTTCTCAATCGCCTTCATGCTGTCGAGTATGTCCGACGTCTCCACATACAAAATGTGCTTCGATTCGAGCGACTGCTTCAGATACTCGGGCGTCCCCAGCGCGATCACCTTGCCGGCGTACATGAGCGCGAGGCGGTGGCAGTACTCGGCTTCATCCATGTAATGCGTGCTGACGAAGATGGTGTGGCCGGCGGCGGAGAGCTGATAAATGAGGTCCCAGAACCGGCGGCGCGCGATGGGGTCCACGCCGGAGGTCGGCTCATCCAGAAACAGGATAGCCGGTTCGTGCAGAATCGCGCAGCCAAGCGCCAGGCGCTGTTTCCAGCCGCCGGAGAGCAGGCGCGTGAGACTGCCGCGGCGGCGTTCGAGCCCGGCCATCTTCAGCACATAGTCCTTGCGCGCCACGCGCTTGTCACCCGGAACGTCATAGATACCACTGAAGAAATCGATGTTCTCTTCCACCGTTAGATCGTCGTACAACGAAAACCGCTGCGACATGTAGCCGATATTCTGCTTTACCAGCTCGGATTGCGTGGCCACGTCCAGTCCGCTCACGGTGGCTGAGCCTTCGGAAGGTTCCAGCAGGCCGCACAGGATGCGGATGGTGGTCGACTTACCGGCTCCGTTCGGACCGAGAAAGCCGAAGATCTCGCCCCGACCGACGTCCAGGGTGACGTGATCCACGGCGACGAAGCTGCCGAAGCGTTTTACCAGGCCGCGGGTGGTAACTGCGCTGGCGGTAGTCATATCCGCTCCGTAACCGTCGCGGCGCGGTGACGCCGTTTCCGAGCCGCGCGCGTCAGCAAGCGGTTGTTAGTTACCATTGCCGCCCCCGGATCTGCGCACTAAGTCGATGAACACATCTTCCAGCGAGGGAGTAATTCGCTCGAACTCACCCGGCGGCAATCCGCCATCGGAAAGCCGCTGGCGGATTGCCTCCGGCGACCCTTGCGGCGTGATGTACACATGCAAACGCGTGCCCGACGGTTCCACGGCCAGCACTCCCGGCAGCCCGGCCATAAGCTCGCGGGCGGCGGCCTGATCGGCGGTGCCAACGCGGTAACACGCGTCTTCCAGATGCTCCCGCAGATTGCGCGGCGTGTCGCAACGGATCAGCTTTCCCTGGCTCATCAGCCCCACCCGGTTACAGCGCTCGGCCTCGTCCAGGTAAGCGGTAGTTACGAACAGAGTAAGTCCGTCGCGCACCAGTTGATACAGGATGGCCCAGAAGTCGCGCCGCGATACCGGGTCCACGCCGTTGGTAGGCTCGTCCAGAAACAGAATGCGCGGGTGATGCAGCAGCGTACACATCAGCGCCAGCTTCTGCTTCATTCCTCCGGACAAGTTCGCCGCGGGCCGCTTGCGGAACGGTTCCATCCGGGTCATCGCCAGCAGTTGCCGCATCAGTTGGCCGCGGTCCGCCCGGCGGAGTCCGAACAAGTCGGAGTAGAAATGCATGTTCTCTTCCACCGTCAGGTCGGCGTACAAACCGAAACGCTGGGCCATGTAGCCGATCTGGTCCTTCACCTGGTCCAGATGGCGCGCCACGTCGTATCCGGCGACCATGGCCTGGCCTTCGCTCGCGTCCATGAGCCCGCACAGCAGGCGCAGCGTGGTGGTCTTGCCCGCGCCATCGGGCCCCACCAGCCCGAAGATCTCGCCCGGCGCGATCTGCAGGTCGAGGTGGTCCACGGCCGTGAGCGTGCCGAACCGGCGCGTGAGACCGGAGGCGCGAATGATGGCGTCGGCGCCCATCCGGTCACTCCGCCACGTGGATATCCGCTTCCACGGGCATGTTGTTTTTCAGCTCGTGTTGCGGATTCTCCACGTCGATCTTGATGCGATACACCAGCTTCACGCGCTCCTCATTGGTCTGAATCTGCTTGGGCGTGAACTCGGCGTCGGAGGCGATAAACGAAACGCGGCCGTTGTACACCTTGCCCTTGAACGAATCGTTGGTGACGTCAGCGCGCTGCCCCAGCTTCACCCGGCCGAGGTCGCCCTCGCTGATGTAGCCGCGCAACCACGGGTGGTCGATATCGCCGATGGTGAGCACCGTGGTTCCGGCTGCCAGCACTTCGCCCGGTTCGGCCGATTTCACCAGCACCACGCCGTCGATGGGCGAGAAGATGGTGGTGTCGCTCAGCATCACGCCGGTGATTCCCGCCTGTGCCCGGGCCTGCTCGATCGCCGCCTTCTGCTGCGCCAACTGCTCCTCCTTGCGCTGCAGTTCGAGCCGGTTCGCCTCGGCCAGTTTCACCGCCTGCGCGGCGGCGGCCACCTGATCTCGCGCCGCCGCGATGTCCTCTTTGCGCGGGCCTTCCTCCACCAGCGATTGCCGATGCTCGGCCTGGTGCAGGATCGCCTCGGTGCTGTGAAAGCGCTCAAGGTATTGTTGGTACTGCTGGCGCGAGATGTCGTCATCCTTGAACAGCGTCTGCGCCCGATCCCAGTCGTCCTTTGCCAGTTGGTACTGCGCCCGTGCATCCGAGGCGGCGGCGCGGGACTGCTGAATCTCCTGCGGACGCGAACCGTTGAGCAGCTCGTCGAGATGCGCCTGCGCCTGGGCCAGGTCGGCCTTGCGCGCGGCAATATCGCCGGCCAGCGTCTCGCGCTGCATGGCGATGGAGGTCTGGAGTTGCTGGTATTGGGAATCGGCGGAGGCGATGCCGGCCACGTCGCGGTCCTTCTGTTGGGCAAGTTGATCGCGGTCGAGTTGCGCCACAATGTCGCCCTTCTTCAGCGTGTCGCCTTCGTCGAAGCGCCGTTCCACCAGCCGGCCCATGGTCTTGAAGGACATGTCCACCTCGGTCAGCTCGATGTTCCCGCTGACGTGCACGAGATTGTCGGGGCGGCGCGAGCAACCCGACAGGATGCCGATGGCGGTCAGCGCGGCGAGGACAAAGACCGCCATCCGGCGCGACGGCTGAAAGGGCGCCCTGAGAGGCCGCCGCAGGCTGAGAGCCTGCCCCACTTCGGAACCCGAAATCTTGCTAAGAACGTTTCTGTTCATGTGCGGCCTCACTGAATCATGGTTTCGATGGCGCCCATCGCCGTTCCCAGGTCGATACGGGCCAGGTTGTAGTTGTAGAGGGCCGCGATCCGGTTCTCCCGGGCGCGGCTGAGACGAGTCTGCGCGTCGGTCACTTCCACGCTGTTGGTCACGCCGGCTTTGTAGCGCCTTTCGGCCTGCGCCAGCTCCTGCTCTGACAGTTGCAGGCCTTCTTCGGCGGCCTTTACCTGCGCGTCGGAGGATCGCAGGGAGTCCAGCGCGAGCCGGACATCGAGGTCGATCTGGTCGCGCAGGTCGGCCGTGCGAATCTGTTCTTCCCTCATCGCGGAGGCGCTTTCCACGCGGCGGGCGTCGCGCCGTCCCCCGTCGAACACCGGCACCTGGAGACTGATGCCGACGGCGCGGGTGGGCACGGCGGCCCCCACTCCCGTGCCCAGGTCTCCGTAATTGCCGAATGCCGCCAGCGTGGGGAGGCGCTCGAACTTCGTCGCATCGTAGCCGAGCCTGGCGTTGTGTTCGCGCTCGAGCTGCGCCTTCAGCTCGCTGCGGTTACGGCGAGCCGTCTCCACGGCTTTGGCTTCCTCCACCGTGGCTGTGGGCGTGTAGCTCAGCTTGTCGGTCAGCTCCACGGGCGTCTCCAGGCGCAGGCCCATGGTCTTCAGCAACTGCAGGTGCGCGCGGTCGCGCTCGTTCTCGGCTACCAGCAGGAGCTGGCGGTCGTTGGCGAGTTGCACCTGCGCGCGGGTCACCTCGATGCCGGTACCGGTGCCGGCGTCTTTCTGAGATTCGGCGAGGCGCAGAAGGGCCTCGGAGAGATCGACGTTGGCGTGCGCGGTTTCCAGCGCCGCGTCGGCCCGCAGGCCGGCCAGATACGCGCGCGCCACCTGATCGGTAACCTGCCGGTCGGTGGATTCGCGGTCTTGTTTTGATGCCTCCACCAGCACGCGCGCGCCGCGGTAGCGCAGGATGGAGCTGAGATCGAAAACGCTCTGGGTCGCGCTGGCGCGGGCGTCCAGCACGTCGAACGGCCCCACGAAGGTGGGGATTCTGAGGGGTATGGTCGGGGGTATCTGAATGTTGAAGCCGAACGCCTTGAGGTTGGAGGTCTCGCTCTGATAGGAGAGCGAACCGTTCAGGTTAGGCAGCAGCGCGGCGCGGGCTTCGTTGGCGCGAGCCCTGGACTGGCGCAACTCCTCCTCGGCCAGCTTCACGCGAGTGGCGCCGTCGGGAGCCACCGCGATCTCGACGGCTTTCTTCAGGCTGAGCTGTAAAGCGTCGGGCGAGGCGGCAAATGCCGGGATAATTACGAAAAGTGCGGGCACAAATCTGCGCATATTACGACTCCTTCGGCTCGGGGGCGTGGAACCCGGCCACCAGAAAAGCGATGAGCTGACGCTTGGTTGTTTCGAGGTCGGCGGGATCGCACCGTCCACCGGAAGAGAGGCGGATCAGATGGGAGCCGGCCATCGCGTGCGTCATCGCGCCGAGCGCGAAGTGGATCCTCCAGACAATGGCCTCGTCGGACAGGCTGGGGCACGCGTGCCGGAGTGCTGCGAGGAGCCTGTCCTTGAACGGCAACATGTGCTTGCGGATCAGCTCCTCGATGAACTGCGGTTCGGTGTAGATACGGCCCATCAGCGGCACGAATTGCGGGGCGGTGACGATTAGATCCAATGGTGGAAACAGAAACGCCTCGAGGACCTTCGTCAGGCCGGGCCCACGCTTACCGGCTGCGGCTTCGGCGGCGTCCAGCAGTTCCAGCCGCCGTAGGTTGAGCGGAACTATGCGCCGGTCCACCACGGCTCGGAGCAGGTGGTCCTTGGATTGAAAGTGGTAATTGACGGCGGCCAGGTTCACTCCGGCGGCGGCGGTGATGTCGCGCAGCGAGGTCTCGCCGGGGCCGCGCTCGCCCAGCAGGGCCTCGGCGGCATCCAGGATCCGGTCTTTGGTGCTCCTCGCCTCATCAGTCATACGTTCGTTTCAATTATACGTTTGACTGACAGGCGGGTCAAGACTTTTGAAACGTGATTCTCGTATAGGCCGGTTCGAAGCCGCAACGCTGGTAGTTTCGTTGGGAGATGGAGCCCGGCGCTGTGGAAGCGATGGCCAGTTCCGCCCCGGCAGTCCGGGCGGCGGCTAATCGGGCGCCGATCAACGCGAGTTGGACGCCCCGGCCGCGGAAGCGGGGCAGAGTGGAATCGGCGAACAGCACGGCGGCAGCCATGGCTCCAACGCCCGCGTGCTGCTGATCCAGGGCGGCGAAAAAGGCCCGTGCGGAAGGGGCATGGAATATCGCCTGGCCGATCTCCAATTCGCCTTCGGACGCCTCCTCGCGCTCGAAGAAACCACGGGCTGCCACCGAGGCCCACGCCTCTCCTTCATCTGACTGTGCTTCAATCACCTGAACGCCAGCAGACGGAGTCTCCGCCAGTGCAGCCATGGACCGGATCAGGAGGTTGGCAAACTCCGTGATGGCGTAACCGCGGCGGGTCAGGAGATCCGGCACAGAGAAGTCCGCCATCGGGGAGAGTTCGATGCTGCACGGGGCGCCCCGTGCGCGGTAGAACGCCTCAGTTTCATCCAGTTTCGCGGCGGTGACCGGCCCGTTCATGCCGATTCCCAGCACGTGCGTGAGCGGGGATTCGGCGTCACGTACACCGCGCTGCCGCCGGCGATTTCGAGGTCGGATCGAGCCATCTCACGCGCGAGGGCCGCTTCGACAGCTTCGATCCGGCGGGCCAGGGGGACGGTTACGAAGACCATGGTCACCTATAGGTTATGCGCGCCGGGCAGCAGAGCTGTAACAAGGCAACGTGGTGTCACAGACCCTTGCAGGCGAGAACGCCGAAGTGGCCGGAGCGGAAGCGCACCTGGCCGAATCCGCGCAGGAGCTTTGCCGCAAAGCCGGCGCGGGCGAGGGCGTCCCGGATGAGATCGATTTCATAGAGCCGGAGGACGTGCGTTTCTTCGCTGCGGCGGTACAGCTTGCCCACTCGGCGGAAGGTGGTGAGGTGGCGCGTGAGCAGATGGCGCGCCGGGTCCTTCGACACCTCCACCAGGACCGCCCAGTCGTCACCGGTCCAGTGGCCGTTCAGACCGGTTCCGGCCACGTCGAAGATGAAGACGCCGCCTGGCCGCAGGGCGCGGTACACGCGGCGGAAGAAGCGGAGGAGCGCCCGGCCGCTGGCGTCGCCGGCGAAGGCGTAGCTGATGCATTCGCCGATGGAGGTCACCGCGTCGCATGGGGGCAGCGTGACCTCGACCAGCGAGCCCGTGATGAGCTTCGCGCGGGGGGCCTTCGCTCGCGCCAGGCGAATCATGGCGGGCGAGGCGTCGACGCCCACCACGTCGTAGCCGCCGAACCCGAGCTGCCGGGCCCAGATGCCGCTGCCGCAACCGAGGTCCACCACCAGGCCGTGGTCGACGCCGTTGCGCCGGAGCAGGCTCAGCAGGCCGGGCGCAGAGTGCAGCGCGAAGTCGCCGAATCCGGCGTCGTGTACGTAAGCGAGATCGGGACCGTAACCCGCCATCGCTCCCAGATTACGCGATGGCGCGCGCAGGGGTCGCGTTCGCCCGCTTCATCCTTATGTTGAGCGTGCGCTCGATGCGCTTGATTTCGGCACGCTCGGCGATGGTGGCGAAGGTGGATGCCGTGCCGCCCGCGCCCGCGCGCCCGGTGCGTCCCACGCGATGGATGAAGTCCTCGGGCACCATGGGCAGGTCGTAGTTGACCACGTGCGCGATGCCCTCCACGTGAATGCCGCGCGCGGCCACGTCGGTGGCCACCAGCACGCGGTACTCACCCTGCTGGAATCCGCGCAGCGCCGCGTTGCGCTGCACCTGGCTGCGGTTGCCGTGAATGCGCGCCGCGTTCACGCCGCGGCGGGTCAGTTGCTTCGCCAGCCGGTCCGTGCCGTGCTTGGTGCGCGCGAAGACCAGGAACGTGCCCTTCTCGCGATCGATGAGCGACGCCAGCAGGCCCAGCTTTTCGGTCTGCTCGGTTTCGTAGAGGCGCAGGTCGACGCTTTCCACAGGGCGGGTGATTTCGCCGACGGCCACGCGCACCGGGTCCTTGAGGTGCTGGTGCATGAGGTGCGCCACCGATTGCTCGATGGTGGCGGAGAAGAACAGCGTCTGGCGGCTGGCCGGCAGCTCAAAGAGGATGCGCTTGATGGTGGGCAGGAAGCCCATGTCGAGCATGCGGTCGGCTTCGTCGAGCACCAGCACGCGCACGCCGCCGAGGCGGACCAGACGGCGCTCCATGAAGTCGGCCAGGCGGCCGGGGGTGGCGATCAGGACCGCCGCGCCCTTCTTGATGGCGGTGAGTTGGCGGTCCTCGTTCATGCCGCCGACCACCACCGCGGCGCTGATGCCGCTGCCATGGGCGAGCGTGCCGAAGACCTCGTGGATCTGCATGGCGAGCTCGCGCGTGGGGCTCAGGACGATGGCCTGAGTGCCTTTGGCATTCGCCTGGACGCCGCCTTTGGCGGTCTTGTTCTTGAGTAGCGTCTCCAGCAGGGGGAGCACGAATGCGAGTGTCTTGCCGGTGCCTGTTTGCGCGGTGGCGATGAGGTCGCGGCCGTCGAGTGCCGGGGGGATTGCTTGTGCCTGTACGGGCGTCATGGTGACGAACTTGTTACGGGCAAGGTTGCTCCCGAGGACGGGAGACAGAGAGAGTTCGGAAAAGTTTTTCATTCAGCTTTCTTGGGAAGGGGAATCGGCGGGCCGGTCTAACGTCGAGCGGGATACAGCGGATTTACTTCCACAACCAGTGTAGCGCATGTTGGGAGGAAAGTCGGGTAGCGACGACCAGAACATCGCAAAAAACGCGGCTGAGAAGCTGTAAAGAGGATTCGCGCGATGACCACTCGGTTACCCTCGTGGCTCGGCAACATCCTGCAAACTCGGAGCAAGGGAATCCATTCTCAAGTTGCACACCCGCCGGCTTGAAAGTGCCGCAGCGCTTCGGTGGTTCCCCTTTCCCAGGCGTCGATCAGCTTGTCCCACTCCGCGTCGGCATCCGCATCCACCTGCCGCCGGGCGGGATCGGCGTCGAACCAGGCGAGCGTCCGGCGAATGCCCTGCGCGAACGGCACGGTGGCGCAATAGCCGGGCACGAATCGCTTGATCTTGCTGTTGTCGAAAACCGCGCTGACCGCTTTGTCCCCGGTCAGACTCCCCAGCTCTTCGGGCTGGCAGGCGGCGATGAAATCCGATGGCATGTGCACCAGTTTCGGCTCCGCGCCCGCCGCCTCGGCCACCATCCGGTAGAACTGGTCCCAGCTCATGACCTCATCGGAGGTGATGTGGAATGCGTGTCCGATGGCCTGCGGGTTCCCCAGCAGTCCAACCAGGCCTTTGGCGAAGTCGCTGTTGTGCGTGATCACAAAAAGCGACGAGCCGTCGCCTGGCACGATCGCCTTTTTGCCACGGCGCATGCGGTCGACCACGGAATACGATTTCGTCCAACTGTTGACCGCCAGCGTGATCTGGGTGTCGCCGTAGGTGAGCGAGGGCCGGACGATGGTGATGGGAAAACCCTCCTCGCGATACGCTTTCATGAGCCGCTCCTCGCAGGCGATCTTGTCGCGCGAGTACTGCCAATACGGGTTGGCCAGCGGCGTGGACTCGGTAATCAGGTAGTGTGTCGCCGGTTTTTGATAGGCGCTGGCGGAGCTGATGAAGATGTACTGGCGGGTGCGGCCGGCGAACAGCCGCAGGTCGCGCTCGATTTGCGCGGGCACGAAGACGGTCCAGTCGGCCACGACGTCGAACGATGCGTCGCCCAGCGCCCGCGCCGCGGCGGCCTCGTCCTCGATATCCACGGTCAGCGTCTTCACGCCGGCCGGTATGTCCGCGGCCCGGCGTCCCCGGTTCAGAAGCGTGAGGTCGATGCCGCGTTCCGCCGCCAGCCGCGTGGAGGCGGTGCTGATGATGCCGGTGCCACCGATGAAAAGAACTCGCATGAGAACTTTGTATCACGCGCAGACCGGTCCGGGCTCACAAGCACCGAGTTTCGCGGGAACCTGTTCCAGCTCCTGGAGCGGGTGCTGGTTCGTCTCGTACCCGGAGCGAAGCCGTGCAGGATGTCCCGTACGCGTCCTCCGCGGCATCGCCCGGTGCGCCTGCCCGCGCGTTCCGCCCGGCATCCCGCGCGAGCCCTCCGACCTTTATGGCGGCGCGCGTAGCGGAACACCAGCTCACGCCCGCGCGCGCGAAGAGCGTTCCGGGCTCGTTGCCCATCAACCCCGAACCCGGAATGCCAACTCGCATGTTATTCTTCGTCCTACTCCGATTTGAGAGAAGCCATATCAATGGAGAAGCGGTACTTCACATCGGACTTGAGCAGTCTCTCATAGGCTTCGTTGACCTTCTGGATCGGGATGACTTCGACGTCGGCGGTAATGTTCCGCGCGCCGCAGAAGTCGAGCATCTCCTGGGTCTCGGGAATACCGCCGATGAGCGATCCGGAGAGGCTGCGGCGTCCGAACAAGAGGCCGAAGCCGGCGACTGCGAAAGGCTTCTCCGGCGCGCCGACGAGGGTGATGTTGCCGTCGCGGCGCAGAAGTTGAATGTAGGTGTTGATGTCGTGCTCGGCGGAGACGGCGTCGAGGATGAAGTGGAAGCTGCCGGCGTGCTTTTGCATCTCGCCGGCATTGCGCGAGACCACGACTTCGTCGGCGCCGAGGCGGAGCGCGTCTTCCTTCTTTGCTGGTGAAGTCGTGAAGACAACCACGTGGGCTCCGAACGCATGAGCGAGCTTCACCGCCATGTGGCCCAGTCCGCCGAGGCCCACCACGCCGACTTTCTTGCCCTTGCCGACGCCCCGGCGGCGCATGGGCGAGTAGGTCGTGATTCCGGCGCAGAGGAGAGGCGCGGCTCCGGCGGGATCGAGGTTGGAAGGGACGCGCAGGACGAAGTGCTCCTGGACGACGATGCTATCGGAGTAGCCGCCATAGGTGACGCCTCCGAGGTGCTTGTCCGGGGAGTTGTAGGTGAAGGTCGCGTTGGGGCAGAACTGCTCGAAGCCAGCCTGGCACTCGGGGCAGGTGCCATCGGAATCGACCAGGCAGCCGACGGCCGCGACATCGCCGGGCTTGAACCCGGTGACCGCGGAGCCGACTCTGCTGACACGGCCGACGATCTCATGGCCTGGAATGCAGGGGTAGACTGTCGGCATGACGCCGCTCCATTCGTTGCGGACCTGATGGAGATCGGAGTGGCAGATACCGCAGAACAGGATCTCGATCTGCACGTCGTGTTCGTTTGGCTCCCGGCGCGCGACCGTCGTGGAGGCAAGCGGCGATGTCGCACTGCCAGCGGAGTAAGCCTTCGTGTTGTACATGGGTTTATGCTCCTATCGGTTGTCTTTCGGCCTTTGCTCAGGCCTTGTATTGTTCGTCGCTGACCTGTTCCATCCAGTCGACGGCCTTGCCGTCAAGCTGCTCCTGAATGGCGATGTGGGTCAAGGCCGTGGTCGCTGTGGCCCCGTGCCAGTGCTTCTCACCGGGCGGAATCCAGACGACGTCACCCGGCCGGATTTCCTCGGCCGGTCCGCCCCAGCGCTGTACCCTGCCGCAACCGGCGGTAACGATCAGGGTCTGGCCCAGCGGGTGGGTGTGCCATGCCGTACGTGCGCCTGGCTCGAAGGTGACACTGGCGCCGAACGCGCGGGCCGGAGCGGGCGGGTTGAACAGCGGATCAATGCGCACCGTGCCGGTAAACCACTCCGCCGGTCCTTTGCCGGAAGGCTGTGAACCGCTTCGTTTGATGTCCATTTCAGAATGCCTCCATCTGATGGTCGCTCAGCGGCCGGTCATCTGCTCCAGCTTTTCGGGGTACCGAGCGCCTTGCACCGTGATCTTTGAGGCGGCGTCCTCGATGTCACTGAGATCGTCGGGCGTGAGTTCGACCGACAGTGCCCCGATGTTTTCGTCCAGGCGATGCAGCTTTGTGGTGCCCGGGATCGGTACAATCCACGGTTTCCGGGCCAGCAGCCAGGCGAGTGCGATCTGAGCGGGTGTGGCCTTCTTCCGTTCCCCGATGCTGGCGAGGAGATTAATCAGGGCCTGATTCGCCTTGAGAGCCTCCGGCGTGAAGCGAGGCAGGGTGCTGCGGAAGTCGGAGCTGTCGAACCTCGCGCTTTCGTCGATCTTGCCCGTGAGGAAGCCCTTGCCCAGGGGGCTGTACGGGACCAAGCCGATTCCGAGTTCCTCGAGGGCCGGTATCACTTCCTTCTCCGGAGTCCTCGTCCACAGCGAGTATTCGCTCTGCAGCGCCGTGACCGGCTGGACGGCATGTGCGCGGCGGATCGTTTGCACTCCCGCTTCCGAAAGGCCGAAGTGCCTGACCTTGCCTTCCTGAATCAGGTCCTTCACCGCCCCGGCTACGTCTTCGATAGGCACGTTCGGGTCAACCCGATGCTGATAGAGCAAGTCGATGACATCGACCTTGAGCCGCTTGAGCGAGCCCTCGGCGGCTTGCTTGATGTGCTCCGGCCTGCTGTTCAGGCCCGCTGCACCCCTCATCCCGCGGGGATCGAGATCAGGACTGAGGTCGAACCCGAATTTGGTGGCGATCACCACTCGGTCACGGAAGGGAGCGAGAGCTTCGCCCACGAGCTCCTCGTTCGTGAACGGGCCGTAGACCTCGGCAGTGTCGAAGAATGTGATGCCGCGTTCCACGGCTGCCCGGAGAAGAGAGGTCATCTCCTGCGTGTCTTTGGGCGGACCGTAAGAAAAGCTCATTCCCATGCAGCCGAGCCCGAGCGCCGACACTTCCAGGCCGCTGTTTCCCAGTTTGCGCTTCTGCATTGTTTCTCCTTCGAAACCGATTCTCTCATCTCCAGGTTAGCGTCGCGCGCCCTGGAAGCGGTATCCTGATCCTTCCGATTCATTGCCTAATCCTCTTGCACTTCCCGATCGGACACGCGTCCCGCGCCCCGCATCCCTACACCCCACCTAGTCGCTCCCTGGCCGAACGCCCTCCGCACCCCATCCCCATCTCCCGGTCACCACAATCTCCCCCCGCCAAACCCCACAAAACCCACCCCTTCCGCCCCCATCACCCCAAAAACCAGCCCACCCCGTGCTACCCTCGGCCCACGATGCCATCAGAAGCGCAAATTCGCG